>WNGA01000319.1_pt1 | contig 70894 bp, 68 predicted proteins | sample 5400061 | NCBI WGS metagenome assembly WNGA01 (sample SAMN13153366, study PRJNA577476) | soil metagenome | isolation source: 100 cm soil or saprolite under grassland replicate 2 | place: USA:California | collected 2016-06-15
CAACCTCGACGTGGTCGGGGTGGGCTGGGGCGCGTACGCGCTGAGCCGGCCGGGCTACCTGCAGAAACAGTGGGAGACCGTAGGTCCGCTGGCCGCGTCCGGCGCCCTGGACCCACCGATCGGCGGCGTCTACCCGGTGACCCGCGCCGCCGAGGCGATCGCCGCCCTGGAGCAACGCCAGGCCACCGGCAAGCTCATCATCGACTTCGGCCGCTAGTCCGAAACTATTCGGTCTGCTTTGGATGACTTGTCGAGGCGTACGTCAGCCACACGATCCGACGAGCCTCGTCCGTGCAGTACCAGATCCGGCCACCGCTCGTCACCTCGTACTGCCACTGCGGAAGTGGCTTGCCGCCGACCATGGCGATGCCGAGCTCACCACGTAACCGCTTCTGGCGGGACGGATTGGTGGCTTGTGTAGGGCTTGTGCTCAACGCCTCCCAAGCCGCCCACAAGGCATTCGACGCAGTACGGGCGAAGTCCTCCCAGCCGTCCGCCGACCCCTTGCTGGCGAACCGGATTTCCCAGCCGCCCGGCCTCGCGGGTGGGGCGGCCCGCTCACCCCGCTTCGGCATCAGTGGTCACGTCTGGCTCCGGCGCCGCCCCGAGATCGGCATCGAAGGGGCCCTGAAGCTTCGCCGCGAGGGCCGGGTCGGCGTGGACGGCCGCAGTCGCCTTCCACTCCTCCATGTAGCGGTGCATCGGCAGCCACGTACCCAGGTCGGAACAGGCGGAGTACGTCGCAGCGAATCCTTCGGCGAACTCGACTCGATCAGCTGCCGGAAGGAACTCGACCCACGGGAACGTATCGATCAGCAGGTCGTCCAGATCGCCCAACCGAATCGCATGGGCGATGGCGTTACGAAGCAGTCGTTCGGTCGTGTGTATCCCTGCCCGGGCGGCGTCCACCGTCGAGGCAGCCATCAACACGAAGGACTGGCCCTCGCCCCGACGCTCGAGACGGGCCTCGCCTTCGCGTTCGACGGTTGCCGCGACCTCCCGGGGGTTGCGGGCGATGTCGCTCCACTGCAGTACGGCTGACATGAGCCAATCATGAACTAATTCAGGATTGGCTGCAACATCGCGCTTTCAGGTCAGCTCGGCGGGGGCGGCAGCGACCGCTCCACCAGCCGGGACAGTACGATCATCGACTCGGTCTGGGTGACGAACGGTTCAGCGCGCAGCCGCTCCAGCGCCTGCTCCAGATGCCCGATGTCGGCGGCCCGCAGGTGCACCAGCGCGTCCGCCCCACCCGAGACCGTGTACGCCCCGACCACCTCCGGGTGCCGCCGGGTCGCCTCCGCGATCTGCGCCGGACGAACGCCTCCGTGGTCCAGCCGAGCGCCGCCGGGTCGACCACCGCGGTGAAGGCCCGGATCACGCCGGCCGCCCGGAGCCGGTCCACCCGCCGCTTCACCGCCGGGGCCGACAACGCCACCTGCGCGCCGATCTCGGCGTACGACTTCCGGGCGTCCGTACCCAGGATGGCGATGATCCGCCGGTCGACTTCGTCCATCATGTTGCTGCGGACTGTACAGCCGGCGGATCGCCGCCACCCCGTTACGGCGCGATCAGGATCAGGCGGGCTTCGCCGCCGTCGCCGGACTTGCCGCCGACCGCGCCCACCTTGTCGCCGACCTTGAGCGCGTCGCCGTCGACGGTCTTGCGCTTCTCGATCACCCGCAGCTTGTCACCGAAGCTCCAGGTCATGGAGAAGCCGTCGGACGACTTGACGGTCATCGAGTCGTCGTCGACCGCGGTGACGGTGCCGCGCTGCACCACGATCGTCTTCGTACCGTCGTCGGTCGACACGACGAACTCGCCGTGCAGGATCCGCTTGCCCAGGTGACGCCGGTGTCCCCAGCGCTTGCCCGGGTGCCGCTTGTCGCGCGGCTCGTCGGACGGCGCCGCGGCGGGCAGCACCTCGTCGGCGTCGTACCCGAGGTCGGTGAGAGCCTGCTCCTCGACGGTCAGCGGGCTCGCCGAATCACGCGATGTCGCTGTCTCGCCCGGGCCACAGGCCGCGACGCCCGTCAGCCCCAGGGCAGCGATCGCGCCCACCGCGACCAGCCGCCCGAACCATTTCTTCTGGTACGTCATCATCAGCATGCTGCAGAGTCAACGCCGAATCGGCAAACCTCGGTTCAGCGAATTGTTCGGATCAGGTAAATCCGCCCGGTGGCGTCCCCAGCGGAAGCCGGCACGTGAACCGGGCACCACCCTCCGGAGCATGGCCGGCCTCGATCAGCCCACCCAACCGGGTCACCAGGCCGTACGCGAGTGCCAGGCCGAGACCGCTGCCGACCTGCCGTACCCGGCGGTACCGCTGGTGCAGCGCGCCCTGCTGGAACGCCACCGCCAGGTCCTGGTCGGTCAGCCCCGGCCCGCCGTCGCGTACCTCGACCACGGCGGCGCCGGGCTCGACGCGGACCGCGAGCACGATCGCCGCCCCGGACGGCACCAGCCGCAGCGCGTTCTCCACCAGCCCGTCCAGCACCTGCCGGATCCGCCCCGGATCGGTGTACGCCCACACCGCCCCCGCCGGACGCTCCAGCCGCAGCTCGACCCCGACCTCGTGGCACCGCGGCGCCCAGGCGACCTGCGCGGCGTCCACCATGCCGACCAGGTCCACGGTCGCCAACTCCACCGCGAAGTCCTGCGCCCGCAGCCGGGCCAGCGCCAACAGGTCGGCCACCAGCCGGTCCAACCGGCCCGCCTCGGCCAGCATGGTGCGCCCGGCGTCGGCGCCCGACTCGGCCGGCAGTACGCCGTCGGCGAGCGCTTCGGCGTACCCCCGGATGGTGGTGAGGGGGGTGCGCAGTTCGTGGGAGACGGACATCAGGAACTCCCGCTGCCGGCCCTCACTCGTGGCCAGGGCCTGACTCAGCTCGTTGAGCGCCCGACTCAGGTCGGCGACTTCGGCCGGTGGTCCCACCGGCAGCACCACGTCGCGGTCCCCGGCGGAGAGCCGGCGGGCGGCGTACGCGGCCCGGCGCAGCGGCGCGGACAGCCGGCGGGCGAGCAGCACCCCGGCGGCGACCCCGGCGAGCAGCCCGACCAGCAACGCCAGCACCAGCCGGCGCAATGCCGCCCGGCTCAGCCCGCCCCGCAGCTCCGAGGTGAGTACGACCCCTCCCCGCGGCCCGAGCGGCCGGCCCTCCACCAGCACGGTCCGGCCGTCGAGTCGGATCGTGTCCGAGACCGAGCGACGGTCGTCCAGCAGCGGGGCGATCACGCGGCGCGGCAGCCGGTCCGGGTCCGGTTTCCCGTTCACGATCAACACGATCGGTACGCCGCGCCGGCGCATCTCGGCCGCGACGGCACGCCGTACCTTCGGCTTCTTCCGCGGCGCCAGGTACGCCGCCACCAGGTCCGTACGGTCCACCAGCGACCGGCGGGCCTCGTTGGTCGTCGCCTGGGTCGCCAGTGGCAGCGCGACCGCCGCGGTGGCCAGCACCGACACCAGGGCGACCACGCAGGTGATCAGCACGATCCGGGTGGTGAGCAGCGGATACCGTACGGCCTCCCGGCGGGGTGCCACGGGCAGCCGCTGGGTGGCCTCGTCCAGCGGCCGGGGCCGCGGCGACCCGCTCGGAACGGGACCCGGGTCAGCCATCGGCGGTGTACCCGACGCCTCGTACGGTCCGGATCGGGCTGGCATCGCCCAGTTTCCCGCGCAGCTGGGCCACGTGGACGTCGACCGTACGGGTGCCGGCCGTGGCGTGGTAGCCCCACACCGACGACAGCAGCTCCTCGCGGGTGAACACCCGACCCGGGCGTCCCAGCAGGTGTGCGAGCAGGTCGAACTCGGTGGCGGTCAACTGCACCGGCTGGCCGGCCGCGAGCACCGTACGCCGTTCCGGGTCCAGCGACACCGAGCCGAGGTGCCGTACGGTCTCGCCGCCGGGAGTGCCGGCTGCGCGGCGTACCACCGCCTTGATCCGGGCGGTGAGCTCCCGCGGGCTGAAGGGTTTCGTGACGTAGTCGTCGGCGCCGAGCTCCAGGCCGAGCACCCGGTCCACCTCGTCGTCACGGGCGGTGAGGAACAGGATCGGGGTCCAGTCGTCGGCGGCGCGGATCCGGCGGCACACCTCGATCCCGTCGACGCCGCCGGGCAACCCGATGTCGAGCACGATCGCGGACGGCCGCAACCGGCGTGCCGCACCGAGGGCCGTGTCGCCGCTGGACTCGACGTGGACGCCGAACCCCGCCCGGGTGAGGTACATCCGGATCAGGTCCGCGATCGCCGCCTCGTCCTCCACGACGAGGACCAGACCGGTACTGGATGGATTCGTCAGCGCTGCTCCTTCGGCGGTCACCGGGGCTGGCAGCGGGATCGTCACCAGCCCAGGTAAGGGCCAGGTAAGGATGAAGTACGGGCGAGGTATTTTCTACCGCCCACGGTGCGTGCCGCGCAGCGCGGTGGCGCCCTTGCCGGGCGCAGGACCGGCTGAAGGTCAGAAGGCGAGCTGCAGCGGCTGCAGGAACAGCCGGCCGAACACGGCGTCCAGCCGCCACACCTGGTGCCGGTCCGGTACGTCCATCAGGAACCGGTGCCGGGTGTTCTTGACGGTGAAGGCCAGCTCGATCGCGGACCGCCTCGGGTCGGCCTTCCAGGTCACGTTCTTCAGCCCGGGGACGGACGCGTCGACGTACGGCCTGATCCGCCGCAGCAGCCTGGTCTCCCGGGTGGCGACCAACCGCGTATCGGTGATCATCAGCACCAGGTCGCCCTGCCACGGCCGGTCGGCCAGGATCGCCCGGGCGGCCACGTGCACGGAGTCGGCCTCCGCGACGTTGCGGCGCAGCACCCGCGTGTGCCGGCTGACGGTGGTGATCGGGATTCCGGACTCGGCGGCGGCCGGAAGCAACGTACGTGAGAACTCGTCCATGTCCGTCTTTCCGCTCGACTCGGCTGTCACCGGGTACAACGCCGAGCGCGACCAGATGTCACGGTCCGTTAGTGGATCGCACCCGTACGTGTCCAGCCGACACGCCCAAGATCAGTTCGTGGAGCTCATCCGAAGAGCGGAAACCGCGCGGCGTCCGACTCCAGCACGGCCCGTTCGGCGGCGTCCAGCTCCCGTCGGCCAGTGCCTTTCATCGCGTACGTGACGTCGTCCCAGTCCGGCCGCCGCCGGCCCGTGCCGAGCAGGCCGTCCAGCGTCCGCACCACCAGGTCCAGCGGCACCGCCGGCCCGCCGAGGTCGAAGTCGAGGTGGTGCACCGCCGCCTCCACCGCGAACGTGGTGAGCAGGTCCGGCGGCGGCAGCACCCGCCCCTGGGTCGCCAGCGGCTGGTCCGGCAACCGCCGTGCCGCCCGTACCACCGCCCCGGCGGTGTCCGTCCACTGTGCCGTCAGGCCACGTGGGCTCGCGTACGCCGCCGCGGACCGCGTGACGAAGCGAGCGTGCGCCCGCGCGTGCTCGTCGTCCGACCCCGACACGTACGCCGACCAGTAGCCGACGTAGTCGGTGTCGGGCGGCCCGGGATCCGGACTGGCGAAGCTCACCAACGCCCGCTGCGCATCCAGCAGTACGTGAAACAGCAGATCCCGCCGGCTCCAGCCGACGCATCGACTGGGCCCGTCGAAGCCGGCGTCGTCCAGCGACGCGACCAGCTCCGTGATCCGCCGGTACGCGGTCTCCAGCGCCCCGACCGCGTACGACTTCGTCACCGGATCCGGCCGCGCGACGGTAACCGGTTTCGCGTTACCCATTGCCCCCTCCTCGGGTAGTAGTCATGATGCTGTGTCCGATGCCCGATACCGCTGACTTCTCGTACCCGAAAAGTCGGTCGAGCAGCGAGTGGGATTAAGCGGACAAAAGCCCCAATGGAGTGACATTCGATCAAGACGGAAGTGGGTGTCTGCATTGTCGGGACGTCGCGAATCGGGCAGGCTAAAGCGGTGACGACGCAGGGGGACACAGGCGTCGCGCGACCGGGGGGTGGGACTCCGGAATCCGACAACGGCGTCACCGAGCCTCGCGCAGAGGTGACCGACGAGCCGGCGAGCCCACCTCAGGTCGACGCGGACGACTCGTCCCTGGACAGTGACCGGCCGGCCTCGGACGTACCAGACCGGCCGGCGGCCGATGCCGCTGCGGACGCCGCAAACCACGCGGCCGACGGGCCCGAGGACGAGGCCGAGGACAAGGCCGACGACAAGGCCGAGCAGACCGCACCTGACGCCGACCAGCCAGACGTCGAAGCCCAGCAGTCCGACGCCGACTCCGAGCAGGCCGACGCCGACCGTCCCACCCGGACGGTGCCGGACCGACCTGCTGCCCCTGCGACGCCGATCGACGTGCTGGCCGGGGCGCTCGGTCGGTTACGTGAGGCGCTGGCCAACACCCGGTTCGGGCTGGCGTTGCCGGTCGCGGACCAGGCCGACCGCCACACCCGTTCGCTGGTCGCTCAACTGGACGACTACCTGCTGCCCCGGCTGGCCCGGCTCGACGCGCCGCTGCTGGTCGTGGTCGGCGGCTCCACCGGCGCCGGCAAGTCCACGCTGGTGAACAGCCTGCTGCGAGCCCCGGTCAGCCCGGCGGGCGTACTGCGGCCGACCACCAGGTCGCCGGTGCTGGTGTGCAACCCGGACGACGTACGGTGGTTCGGCGAGACGCACCTGCTGCCGGATCTGCCGCGGGCGCACGCCATTGTGGACGGTCCCCGGCTGCAGGTGGTGACCGCGCCGGAGCTGCCCGCCGGGGTGGCGTTCCTGGACGCGCCGGACATCGACTCGATCGTCGACGCCAACCGGGAGCTCGCCGGTCAACTGCTCGCCGCCGCCGACCTGTGGCTGTTCCTCACCACCGCCGCCCGGTACGCCGACGCCGTACCGTGGGACGTGCTGCGCGACGCCGAAGAGCGCGGTGCCGCCGTCGCCCTGGTGCTCGACCGGGTGCCCGATCCGGCCCGCGACGTGGTGGTCGCCCACCTGCAGCAGATGCTCGTCGACCACGGCTTCGGCGACTCGCCGATGTTCATCGTGGGCGAGCAGGTGCTCGACAACCAGGGCCTGCTGCCCGAGGAGGCGATCGCCCCGATCCGGGAGTGGTTCGCCAGCCTGGCCGGCGACGCCGAACACCGGGAAGCGGTGGTACGCCAGACCCTCAGCGGCGCCGTGGCGTCGATCCACCCGCGGGTGGACGCGGTCGCCGTACAGGCCGATGCCCAGCGGGACGCGGCCGCCGGGCTCCGGGTGACGGCGCAGAACGCGTACACCGAGGCGCTCAGCCGGGTGGAGCAGGGCCTCGCCGACGGCGCGTTGCTGCGCGGCGAGGTGCTCGCCCGGTGGCAGGAGCTGATCGGCAGCGGCGACCTGACCCGCGCGCTGGAGACCCGCATCGGCAAGCTGCGCGACCAGATGAAGGCCGCGGTCACAGGCCGTCCGCCGCCGGGCCGCAAGTTCACCGCCGCGATCAGCTCCGGTACGTCCGCGCTGATCACCGCCGTGGCCGCCGACGCCGCCGAGCAGACTGCCGCCCAGTGGGCCAACCACCCTGCCGGCAGGTCGCTGTTGGAGCAGGCTCCCGGCGAGCGGCTGCGCTACTACCGGCCGTCGGCCGACCTCCCCGAGCGCGCCGAGAACCTCGTCACCGAGTGGCAGCGCGGGGTCCTCGAACTGGTACGCACCGAGGCCGGCAACAAGCGCTCGATCGCGCGGATCACGGCGTACACGGTGAACGCGACCGGTCTGCTGGTGATGATCGCGGTGTTCGCGTCCACCGCGTTCATCCCGACCGGCGCGGAAATCGCCGTCGCCGGCGGCACCACCCTCGCGGGGCAGAAGATCCTGGAAGCCATCTTCGGCGACCAGGCTGTCCGCCAACTCGCCGCCCGTGCCAAGCAGGACCTTCTCGATCGGGTACGCGTCCTGCTCGACCACGAGCGGCAGCGCTATACCGACCTGCTGCACGAGGCCGGTGTGGACCCCGCGGCGGCCGACCGGTTGCGTACCGCCAGTGGTGACGTGGAGCGGGCACGGGTCGCAGCCGGCCTGATCCCGAGTCGCGACGCACTCGCCGCGATCCCGATCCCGCTCGAAGGAGTCGAACCGGAAGCGGACGAAGCCGCCGAACCGGAAGCGGACGAGACCGCCGAACCGAGCGCGGAGGACGAGCCGGGCGCAGGGGCCGAACCAAGCGGGGAGGCCGAACCGAGTGCAGCGGCCGAACCGAGCGCGGAGGACGAGCCGTCCGACCAGGCCGGCAACGTCGAGTCCGAAGCGGCCCCGGAGCAGGCGGACGATGCCGCGCCGGCCACCGAAGAGTCGTCCGATCCGGAAGAAACCGAGGCAGCCACGGCCGATGAGGCAACGCCGGAGGGCGGTGACGCGGCAGGATCGTCTTCGGCGGACACCACCGAGGAGGACTCGGAGGGCGGCGAGGTGACACGGCCCGCGAAGAGCAGCAGACGGAAGCGGAACACCAAGGAGCCGCCGGCATGACGGCGGCACCACCGCAGGTCCGCACCGACGCGGGCCCGGTACGCGACGCGGAAGGAGCGCCGCGATGAGTGTGCTGACCCGGGACCGCGACGAAGCGCGGCCGGTCGACGCCGACGGACTCGTGGCTCGGGTGGACGGGCTGCGGCGGCTGCTGAAGGTGGTGTCCGGGCGGGTGCCGGTGGACCGGCTGACCACGGCCCGCGCTGTGGTGGACCGCGCCGGGGAGCGGCTGCGACTCTCCCGCGACCACACGGTGGTGGCGCTCGCCGGCGCCACCGGGAGCGGCAAGTCCAGCCTGTTCAACGCGCTCAGCGGACTCGAACTGTCCCGGGTCGGCTTCCGCCGCCCGACCACCAACGCGGCCCACGCCTGTGTCTGGAACCCGTCCGGCGCGGCCGAACTGCTCGACTGGCTGGGCATTCCGAAGCGGCACCAGATCGCGCGGGAGTCCGTACTGGACGGAGAGGCGGAGGCGTCGCTGCGCGGCCTGATCCTGCTCGACCTGCCGGACTTCGACTCCGTCGAGGTCACCCACCACCTGGAAGTGGACCGGCTGACCGGTCTCGCCGACCTGCTGATCTGGGTGCTCGACCCGCAGAAGTACGCCGACGCCGTGGTCCATCAGCGCTACCTCAAGGGGCTGACCCAGTACCGGGCGGTGACCGTGGTGGTGCTCAACCAGATCGACCGGCTCAACCCCGACGACGCCGAACGCTGCCTGGGGGACGCACGGCGGCTGCTGGACGAGGACGGGCTGGTCGGCGTACGGCTGCTGGGTACGTCGGCGACCACCAAGGACGGGGTCAGCGACCTCCGCGAGCTGCTGATGGAGACCGTCGCGCGGCGGCAGGCGACACTGCAGCGGCTGGCCGGTGACGTGGCCTCGGCGGTCGACTCGGTGGCGCACCTGGTCGGTCCCGCCGTCGCCGAGGACGCGGTCGACCGGGCGATGGTGAACGATCTCGCCACCAAGCTGGGCGACAGCGCGGGGGTGGCCGCGACGGCGTCGGTCGGTGCGGCGGCGTACCGGCACCGGGGGTTGCAGGCGGTGCGCTGGCCGGTGGCCCGGTGGTTCGCCCGGATGCGGCGGGACCCGATCCGGCGGCTCGCCGCGAAGGCCGGCGTCCCGGTGCCGGAAGGCAATCAGAACGGCCGGGCGCGTCACGGCATGCACGAGCCGAGCCCGGCGCAGCGTTCCCAGGTCGACCTGGCGGTACGCGCGCTCGGCGACCGGGTCTCGGCCGGTCTTCCCGAGCCGTGGCCCGAGGCGATCACCGCCGTCGCGCGGACTCACGCCGACGCCCTCCCCGACGAACTGGACCATACGATCCGGGAGACCGACATCGGGACGTACCGCACCCCGTTCTGGTGGCGGACGGTCAACGTACTCCAGTGGTTGTTCTTCACCGTGGCGGCGGCCGGTGCGCTGTGGCTGCTAGCGCGGGTGGCGACGGCGTTCTTCGCGTTGCCCGACGTGCCGGTGCCGGAGGTCGCGGCGCTGCCGGTGCCGACGCTCCTGCTGGTATCCGGGCTGGTGCTGGGCCTGTTCGTCGCCGCGGTCGCCCGCCGGATCGTCCGCGCCTCGGCCCGCCGGTTCGCGGTACGAGCGGAACGTGCGCTGCGCACCGCGGTCGCCGCCGTGGCGCGGGAGCGCGTGGTGGCCCCGATCCGCGGCGAACTGCACGCGTACGCCGAGGCCCGCGACGCCCTCGCCACCGCCCGCGGCGAGCGCTGAGGCTGCCGGCGGCGGGCGCTGACCGCATTCAGGTCAACCGCGTAGGGTGGCGGGATGCCACGCGGACCCCAACGGCCGAAACGGGACAGCAGCCCGAGCGACCTGATCTACGCGGCGATCCTGAAGCAGGCCACCCCGTTCGGTGAGATGCCGCGCGCGCTCGACGCGGAGCTGGCGATGTCCGCCCTGCTCGGCGGGGTGTACGCCGCCACCGACCTGGGCCGGGCCGAGGCGGTACGACGGTTCGGCGCCGACTTCGCCCGCTACCTCGGCAACAAACGTACGGTGCACGCCCGCGCCGTACGGGCGGCGCTCGCCGCGCTGCTGCCGGACGACGCCGCGCTGCCGCGGACCAGCCGGCCCGCGGGCACCCACCCGGGTGGGTCGCGCCCCGGAGACCCGCGGACCAGTGGCCCGAAGACTCCCGCCTGGGCGTCGGTCGCGGGTCACGTGACCTGCACCGGCACCTGGGTGGCCAGCGACATCTACGGCGACCAGAGCTCGTACGTCGCGGTCTTCTCGTACGGGGATCCGGAGTTGGGCGGGCCGGACCACGCGGTGTCGTACCTGCTCGACCACAATCTGGGGATCGTCAAGAACATCTCGATCGGGGTGCCGGCCTCGGCGATCGTCGACGGCTGGCAGGAGGCCGCTCTCTCCGACCGCGAGATCATCGTGAACCCGGTGGATCCCGGCCACCTGCGGGCTGAGGTCTCGGCGTACATCGAGCGCACCGACGAGTTGGAAAAACCACGCCAGGACGGGTACGTGGAGGAGCACAGTTTCGCCGTCGCGCGGCTGCGGGTGCTGCCCGAAGCCGTGGCCGAGCTCGGTGGGCCGAAGCTCTCCGACAAGGAGCGGGACGCCGTGGTGACCGACTTCCTCGACTCGCCCGAGTCCGCCGCCATCGGTGAGGTGGCGCAGACCGAGGCGGTCGACCAGGTGGCGCAGCCCGACACCGTGGGCGAGCTCGCGGAGGCGAAGCCGGGCGACGGGCCTCGCTCGCACAGCGCTCCGCCGACCGTCGTGGTCGCGTGGTGTGCCCGGGCGGCGGTCGACTTCGCGGTCGACGAGAACGCCGGCGACCCGCTGCGGTGGAGCCCGACGTCGGTGGAGTTCATGCTGCTGCACTGGGCGCCCCAACAACTGTCGGGGACCCACGAGGCGGCGCCCTGGCTGCCGGAGGTGTTGGACGGTTTCGTGGCGTACGCCGGGCGGGTCAGGCAGCAGTCGGCCGCGGCGACCGAGGCCACCCGTGACGCGATCACCGCCGCCGCGGTCCGCTACACCGACCTGATGAGCGGCGAGTCGCTCGGCGAGCCGGTGACCGACGTACTGGCCCGGATGGTGGCCGACGGGGTGGACCCGCTCAACGAGGAGGAAGTCCTCGAGTGGGTGCTCGCCGATCGGGCCCGGCGCGGCCGCGACTGAGGCGTAGCGTCGGCGCCATGGCGCTCGACGTGACGCAGCAACGGGTCATCAACCTGCCGCCCGACCAGGTCGCCGAGTACGCGATGGACTGGCGGCACGACCACGAGTGGACCCAGGGCATCAAGCGGGCGGAGTTGACCCGGGAGTCGGCGCACGGTGGCTTCGGGCTCGGCGCGCAGGTGACCCGGACGGCGTACTTCCTCGGCAAGCGGATCGACTACGTCCTGGAAGTCATCGGGTACGACCCGCCCGCGGTGCTGGACATGCAGTCGGTCGCCGGTCCGATGCCGATGCACGTGACGTACCGGTTCGACCCGGCGTCGGAGGGCACGCTGGCCAGCATCCGGGTACGCGGCGACGCGAGCACGTACTACAAGGTGGCCGGACCACTGATGGGCGTTATGGTGCGCCGCAACCTGGGCAAGGACCTGCGCGACCTGGAACGCCACCTCACGCCGTGACGAGCCGCAGCGAGCGGGGCCGACCCGCTCAGCTGTTCCGGCGGGGTACGGCGGAGCTGCTCCACCCACCCCTGCTGTGTCCGCCGCGGTGACGTACGTGGGGTGGTCTGGGTGGCGACGGCAACCGCAGCACGCACCGACCGAACCCGGCCGCCCTCACGTCGCACCGGCGATCGGGCAGCGTCGGCGTGGGCGGCGGGGTCAACCGCGGCTTGCCGGTCTCGGGCGGCTGGCTGGTCTCCGGCGGCCGGCTGGTCTCGGGCGGGTGCGGGTGGGTGCCGAGCTCCGGTAGCCCGAGGTTCGGCGGCATGCCGGGCTTCGCCGGCGGGGCAGCCGGTCGCGGCTTACGGCTACCCGGCGTGGCGGTATGTGACGGGGACCCGCCGGCCGTCCCGACACCCCGCACCGGCGCCTCGATCGGCCCACTGGGCCGGGCCGCCAGGTACGGCGTGGTCCGCTGCCCGGGCCCGACGTCGAGCTGCCGGTTCGCGCCCGCGATCACCAGACCGGTCGCGAACGTGGTCACCACCACCAGCCCCACGATCACGGCTGCCTGAGTGTGCGCCGCGAACCATCGGCCCAGGCCGGGCCAGCGGCGGCGGCTGACGAGAGGAGTAGCGGTGCCGGCCGCTGGCGCGGGGGGAGCCTCAGCGGCCGACACCGTGGGCGAGGGCAGGCTCGTGGTACGGGCGGCCGGTGTCACCGCCGGTACCGCCTCGCGAAGCGCCTCGACTCCGGATCCGAGAACTGGCTCGAGATCCGCGTCGATGATCTTCCGGCGCATCTCACCCCCGTTCTGGTTCCTCCTAAGAGTGACGTCCGTACGCTCACCCTGCGACCCCATTGCGGAAGATTTGAGGGGTCAGGCCGGGATTACCCGATACGGGTGATATGTCGAATCTGACAAGCTGGCGCGATATTCATCGACCCGTGACTGTGGCTGGCCTCACCTCGTCTGAGATGCTTGGTGCATCGGCATCGGGGCCGCTGGGCAGTTTTCCCTGCTTACGCGCCCCGAAGCCGCACGAGGGGACGGCAGGCCAGCCCGGCGGCTCGGCCCTTCGTACCGCGGTACGCCGCCCCCACCGGAGCGGGTACGGCGACGACCCACCGCAGTGCGGCGTGGCGACCCCGCGTCGGCTCGGAGAGCGAAGGAGAGAGTATGGCGAAGGGCACCCCAGCCCGAGGCACGGCCGGCACCAAAGCCGCGGGCGCCGGCACCAGAGCGGCGGGCCGGAGCAGGCGCTCCACCGCGGCCGGCAGGGCCGCAACCGGCTCACGTGGTACGCCGAATCCGCAGGCGGATTTCGTACAGCTGCTGACGCCGGACGGCGAGCGGATCGAGCACCCCGAGTACTCCGTCGACTTCACCGACGAGGAGTACCGCGGGCTCTACCGGGACATGACGATCACGCGCCGGCTCGACACCGAGGCGACCGCGCTGCAACGCCAGGGCGAGCTCGGCATCTGGGCCAGCCTGCTCGGCCAGGAGGCGGCGCAGATCGGCAGCGGACGCGCACTGCACGAGGACGACATGGTCTTCCCCACGTACCGCGAGCACGGCGTGCTGTGGTGCAAGGGGATCGACCCGATCATGCCGCTCGGCCTGTTCCGCGGCGTCGACTTCGGCGGCTGGGACTCCCGCGCCACGAAGATGCAGATGTACACCGTCGTGATCGGCGCCCAGACCCTGCACGCCACCGGGTACGCCATGGGCGTCGCCAAGGACGGCAAGGTCGGCGCGGACGACGGCGAAGCGGTGATCGCGTACTTCGGGGACGGCGCCACCAGTGAGGGCGACGTCAACGAGTCGTTCGTCTGGGCGTCGGTGTTCAACGCCCCGATCGTGTTCTTCTGCCAGAACAACCAGTACGCCATCTCCGAGCCCGTCGAGAAGCAGGCCCGGGCGCCGATCTACCAGCGCGCCCACGGGTACGGCTTCCCCGGCATCCGGGTGGACGGCAACGACGTACTGGCCACCTACGCGGTGACGCGGAAGGCGCTGGACGCGGCGCGGCACGGCGAGGGGCCGAGCCTGATCGAGGCGTACACGTACCGGATGGGCGCCCACACCACCTCCGACGACCCGACCCGCTACCGGATCGCCAGCGAGGTCGAGGAGTGGCAGGCGAAGGACCCGATCCTGCGGATGCGTACGTTCCTGACCAGGGAGAAAGTCGCTGACGAGGGCTACTTCACCGAGCTGGAGGCCGAGGCCGACGCGCTCGCGGTGGACCTGCGGCAACGGGTGCTCGCGCTGCCCGACCCGGCACCGGCGTCGATGTTCGACAACGTGTACCCGCACGGCTCGCCGGTGCTGGCCGGCCAGCGGGAACAGTTCGAGGCGTACCACGCGGGGTTTGAAGGGGGCGATCACTGATGGCCGAGACGATGACCATCGGCAAGGCGCTCAACTCGGGCCTGCGCAAGGCGATGGAGGACGACGCACACGTCGTCCTCATGGGTGAAGACATCGGCAAGCTCGGCGGGGTCTTCCGGATCACCGACGGCCTGCAGAAGGACTTCGGTGAGGACCGCGTCATCGACACCCCGCTCGCCGAGTCCGGCATCGTCGGTACGGCGATCGGCCTCGCATTACGCGGCTACCGCCCGGTGTGCGAGATCCAGTTCGACGGCTTCGTGTTCCCCGCGTTCGACCAGATCGTCACCCAGCTGGCGAAGATGTTCACCCGCTCCGGCGGCCGGGTCGCGCTCCCCGTCGTGATCCGGATCCCGTACGGCGGCGGCATCGGGGCGGTGGAGCACCATTCGGAGTCGCCGGAGGCGTACTTCGCGCACACCCCGGGGCTGAAGGTCGTCTCGTGCTCGAACCCGCATGACGCGTACTGGATGATCCAGCAGGCGATCGCCAGCGACGACCCCATCATCTTCATGGAGCCGAAGCGGCGCTACTGGGAGAAGGGCGACGTCGACACTTCCGTGACGCCGCTTCCGTTGCACTCGTCGCAGCTGCTGCGGGAAGGCACCGACTGCACCGTCGTCGCGTACGGCCCGATGGTGCGGGTGGCGCTCGACGCCGCGGTCGCCGCCTCCGACGACAGCGGCCGCGGACTCGAGGTGATCGACCTGCGGACCGTCTCCCCACTGGACCTTTCCCCGGTGTACGACTCCGTCCGCAAGACCGGTCGGCTGGTGATCGTGCACGAGGCCCCGATGTCGTTCGCCATCGGTGCGGAGGTCGCCGCGAAGGTGGCCGAGGAGTGCTTCTACTCCCTCGAAGCGCCGGTGATGCGGGTGACGGGCTTCGACGTGCCGTACCCGCCGGCGCGGATCGAGGAGGAGTACCTGCCGGATCTCGACCGGGTGCTCGACGCCGTCGACCGCACCTTCACCTTCTGAGGAGCGGCATGACTCGGATCAAGGAATTCAAGCTCCCGGACCTCGGCGAAGGGCTCACCGAAGGCGAAATCCTCTCCTGGCTGGTCAGCGTCGGGGACGAGGTGAAGATGAACCAGCCGATCGTGGAGGTGGAGACCGCGAAGGCGGCGGTGGAGATCCCGTCTCCGTACGCCGGGGTGGTCACCGAGTTGTTCCACGGCGAGGGCGAGACCGTCGAGGTGGGGTCGCCGATCATCGCGTACGACACCGATCCGGGTGCGGGACCGGCGGAGACGCCGGCTCCGGCCGAACCGCCGGCTGAGGCGCCGGCGGCCGAGATTCCGCCCGAGGAGGGCGCGATCGAGCCCGGCATGATCGGCGGACCGGCGCCCGGTGGTCGCACCGCGGTGCTGGTCGGGTACGGGCCGCGCCAGGTCGCCGCCAAGCGACGCCCCCGCAAGACCGACTCCGCCCCGGCGGGACCGGTCGGCGCGGCCGCCGCGGCACCGACCGTCGCGCCACAAGCACCCCCGCCCGGGCCGGCCCCAGCCGAGGCTCCGGCGGCGGCACCTGCGAACGTGACGGTGCTGGCGAAGCCGCCGGTACGCAAGCTCGCCAAGGAACTCGGCGTGGACCTGCGATCGGTCTCCCCCTCGGGGCCGAACGGGTCGATCAGCCGGGAGGACGTACTCGCGAAGGGTGGTCAGGCGGAGGCAGCGCCGCGAGCGGCGGCAGCCACCGCGGCGGTCTTCGACGCCAGCCGGGAGCAGCGCATCCCGATCAAGGGGGTACGCAAGCTGACCGCGGAGAACATGGTGCGCAGCGCGTTCACCGCCCCCCATGTGACGGAGTTCCTCACCGTCGACGCCACCCGCACAGTGCGGGCGGTCGAACGGCTGAAGCGAATGCCCGACTGGGACGGCGTACGGGTCTCCCCGCTGCTGCTGACCGCCAAGGCGATCCTCGTGGCGATCCAACGGCACCCGATGGTCAACTCGACCTGGGACGCCGAGCGCAACGAGATCGTGGTCAAGGAGTACGTCAACCTCGGCATCGCGGCGGCGACCGACCGCGGCCTGATCGTCCCGAACGTCAAGGACGCGGGCCGGCTGTCGCTGCGGGAGCTGGCCGACGCGCTGACCGACCTGGTGCGGACCGCGAAGGACGGCAAGACCCAGCCGGCCGACATGTCCGGCGGCACGTTCACGATCACCAACGTGGGCGTGTTCGGCGTCGACACCGGTACGCCGATCCTGCCGCCCGGCGAGGCCGCGATCCTGGCGTTCGGCGCGATCCGGCAGCAGCCCTGGGTGCACAAGGGCAAGGTCAGGCCGCGCCACGTCACCACGCTCGGCCTGTCGTTCGACCACCGGATCGTCGACGGCGAGCTGGGGTCGAAGTTCCTCGCCGATGTGGGTCGCTTCCTGGCGGACCCGGAGGCGGCGCTGCTCGCCTGGAGCTGAGCACTCCCGGTACGCGGGCCCCGGCCGTTGTCGGCCGGGGCCCGCTGCCGTCCGACCGCCTCGCAGCCGGTTACGCCGGTGGCGGAAGTACGCCGGACCTGTCGGTGCCCGCTGATAGACATTCGGCATGCCGTCCGCCCCTCTCCACTTCGTCGAGTACGGCGAGGGCACCCCGGTGCTCGCGCTGCACGGTTTCACTCCCGACCACCGACTGATGACAGGCTGCCTGGAGCCGGTGTTCGCCAAGCGCGCCGGGTACCGCCGGATCTACCCCGACCTGCCGGGCATGGGACACAGCCCCGCGCCGGAGTGGATCGCGTCCAGCGACGACGTGCTGACCGCGGTCGAGGCCTTCGTGGACGAGCACATCCACGAGCCGTTCCTGCTGGTCGGCGAGTCGTACGGCGGCTACCTGGCCCGGGCGATCGCGAACCGGCGGCCCGACCGGGTCACCGGGCTGGCGCTGATCTGTCCCGCCGGCGTCGCCATCGACCCGGCGGAGCGTACGGTCCCGCCCCGCACCGTGCTGGTACGCGACCCGCAGTTGATCGCCTCGCTCGACCCGGCCGAGGCCGCGGACTTCACCGAGGTCGCCGTGATCGAGTCGGCGGAGACGCTGCGCCGGTTCCGCGAGGACGTCGGCCCCGGGATCGCGCTCGCCGACGAGGCGGCGCTGCTGCGGATCCGCCAGCGCTACGAGCTGACCCGGTCACCCGAGGGCGCGACCCCGTACCGGAATCCGACCTTGATCCTGACCGGCCGGCAGGACTCGGTCGTCGGATACGCCGACGTGTACGCGCTGCTGGAGCACTACCCGCGGGCGACCTTCGCGGTCCTCGACCGGGCCGGCCACGGACTGCAGCACGAGCAGCCCGAACTGTTCGAGACGCTGGTCGGCGAGTGGCTCGACCGGCTCACGCCTTAACCCCGTCGAAGGTTGCGGTGCCCTGCGTCACCTCGGATCTGCGGCCGGTTTTCCGAACAATCGAAGGTACGTGTGGCAGCTCACCTTAGAATCGGTGGCCGATGCTGTGCTGGCGCGGTTCAATAGAGGCACAGCACAAAACCGAATACCGAGTAGAGGCGAAGCCGCTATGAGCACCCTGCTGCAGAAGTTCCGCAACCACCGCACCGCCGCCCGTCAGGCCCGCGAGCTCGAGCTCGCCATCCGCAATGCGCCCTCGCGCAGTGTCCGTGATGAGCTGCTGCTCGCTTCCCAGCGCGCGGCGCGGTTCTGAACCACAGACGTTCAGTATCTCTTTCCTCCCCAGACCGACGACCCGGACAGCCACTGGCTACCGGGTCGTCGGCGCGCTCACACCGCTCGGAGATGTAGTACCACCGGGCCGGCCTGGTCGAACGGTGGACCGAATTCGGTCGTGTCCGACCCCGTGACCGTCACCGGTTCCTGGCTCGCCGTCTCCCGACTCGTGACGTCGTGCCAGGTCCTCGCATAGGTGCCGGCCGGCAACGCGACGGCGAACCCTTCGCCTTCCTCGGGCTGCAGCACGACGTACTCCCGACCGGTGTCGGCCAGGGCGAAGCCGGTGGAGCACAGCTCACCGTGGGGCGCCATCGCCGCCAGGTCCAGCTCGCCGGCGAGCCGCCGGGTGTCGCCCATCGCCTGCCGTGCCGGCTCGAGCGACTCGTACGACGGCGCTCCCGCGGTGGCGTCGGGTGGGTCTACCCCGGTGAAGATCCCCAGGTCGTACAAGATCGGATTGTGGCCGCGGAGGAACGACTTCCAGGCCCACAGGGCATCACTCGACATGGGCGAGTAGTGGTCGGTGTCGGAGATGACGACCTTCGTCCCGTCGCTGGCCGGCGGATCGGTCAGCCAGCGGCTCCCGACAGGCATCGACCCCTCGTCGAAGCCCGGTGAGATCCACTCCGCCGGGCTGTCCCACAACGGTTGGTTGGCCCGGCTCTGATCCGGTACGGGGTAGAGGAAGGTCATCCCCACCGGATGCGGTTGATATCCGCGCTGCTTCTCGTACTCCTTGATGGACCGGATCACCCAGTACTGCCACTCGGTGGAGTCGCCGATCCGGGTGTCCATGGTCGAGCCGTCGGGCAACGTGACGTTGTCCGCCGCCAGCCCCGACGACTCGTTGGCCACCTCGTACAGGACGTTCGGCAGGTCGTGGAGGGTGTCGACCATCTTGCGTACGTACGCTTCCTGGACTCTCCGTATGCCGGCGTCGAGTGGCAGTACCTGATAGTCGACGATCGAGCTGATGCCGATGTCGTTGACGTTGTTGGCGGAGTGGAACGGGTGGCCCTCGATGTTGTCCGGCGTGGCCGTCAAATGCAGGCTGAAGCCCTCGAAGAACATCACCGATACGTAGATTCCCTGGTCCGCGGCGGCCAGCACCCGCTCGCGGAGCCGGTCGAAGTAATCCGGGTCGAACTCGTCCAGGTCGAACCTGGGCCGGCCGTCCTTCGCCGTTCCGGAACCGGTCCGGGGCCACGGCTGAGGGCTCATGAAGAAGTGGACGTCCGCGCCGGTGAGGTAGCCCTGGAACTGCTCCCAGCGCCAGAGCCGGATGAAGTTGTGCCCATGACTGCGCAGGAACTCGAGATAGCCGGGGTAGTCGAACCGTTCGGGCTGCTCAGGGCGTTCCTTCCCGAATCCCATCCCGTCGTGGAAGTTGTTGTTGACGTGGGAGCCGGTGAGATAGACGATCTTCCGACCGCCGTCGTGGGCCGGCGCCGAGAAGTAACGGGGATTGGTCTCTGATACGGCCAAGGGTCCTGCGGCGGGCTGGTCAGCCATCCGTGCCACCTCCTCGATCCGTACCATCAGTTCCCGTCCATAGAGGTCTTACACATCTCGAGCATCACCGGGAGTTCGCCTACGGAGCGCAATCGGCCACATCAAGGTCCCGGGTACGGAATATTGGACCCCTGGGGACAGAACGGCGAGTGGGTGGCCGGTACGGTGGTCACCTGCCGCTCAAGTGGTTGGCCAGCGTGGGTCACACCGTCGTGGTCCATCGGTCGGTACCGGTGTAGGAGGCGCAATGACGTCGGAGGGAAGCTCCCCCAGGGACCAGCAACCCGACGAAGCCACGCAGAAAATCAACCTCGGATCCGACCCGGAACGGCATGTCCCGGCGCGGTCGGACGAGGCGCCTGGCGATCCGCGGCCTGAGCAGCTTCCCGACGCAGAGGCTGCACCCGGCACCTCGTCGGACTCTGGCGCCGAGCCGGCCGGCGAGTCGTGGACGGGTTACGGGGACCGTACCGAGGGTTCGACTTCGGATGGCGGTTTCGAGCTCCCGTCCGAGGCGACGGCGTACCGGCCGGCCGGACCCGAGGCGGACTCGCCTGAGTCGGCCCTGCCTCCCGCGGCTGCGGCACCCGAGCCGAGCCAACCCCCGGCCGACGCGCCCAGCGAAGTTCCCGCGACAGCCGACCCCGGTACGACCAGCGCGCCGTCCTCCGAGCCGGCGTCCTCGAGCGCGCCGTCCTCCGAGCCGGCGTTCACTCGGAGCGAGGAGAGTCCCGGCGCAGGCGTTCCCGACGCCGAAGCGGGATCCGAGGCGCGCCGCGGACCGTTCCCGCCGTCCGGCCCGATCCCGCCCCCGACGACACCGCCACTGGGCTCCGTGCCGTCTCCGGCCGGTCCGACGCCGGGCTGGGGCGCACCCTCTGGTACGGGAAGCCCTGCCGCACCCGGTAGCCCGGTCGCCTCTGGCAGCCCCGCGGCGGCGAGCGCCTCCGGTGGCCCGACCGGCAGCCCGGCTGCCCCTGGAAGCCCGGCCACACCAGGCATGCCTGGCGGCCCCGGAGGCCCCGGTGGCCCTGGCGGCCCTGGACCCAGTGGGCCTGCTGGACCAGGACCCGGTGGACCTGCTGGACCTGGACCCGGTGGACCCGGTCATGGTGGACCCGGTCATGGTGGACCCGGTCACGGTGGGCCTGGTGCTCCTGGGCCGTCGCAGACCGCGCAGTACCCGACGCAGCCTCCGCCGCCCGGACAGGCTCCCGCGCCCGGTCAGGCTCCCGCGCCCGGTCAGGCTCCCGGTTATCCGGGCGCTCCGCAGGGTCAGCAGCCTTCCGCACCCGGACAGACCCCTCCGTGGGGCCAGCAGTACCAGCACCCGCAGCAGCCGTACCCGCCGCAGGGCGGACCGGCCGGGTACGGACAGCAGCCCGGCGCCCCGGGCCAGCCCCCACCTGGGCAACCCGGCCCCCAGCAGCCGTACGGGCAGCCACCGGCGTACGGGCAGCAGCCCTCCTACCAGCCCCAGCAGCCGCCGCCCGGCCAGTACGGCCAGCCACCACAGCAGCCGTACGGCCAGCCACACGCCGGTCAACCGCACCCGGGCAAGCCACAACAGCCGGGCCAGCCACAACAGCCGGGCCAGCCCAGTGGTGGTGACGAGCCGACCTCGGTGATGTGGAGCCGGCCTCCCGGCCAGCAGCCTCCCGGCCAGCAGCCACCGGGGCAACAGCAACCGGGCCAGCAGGCGCCTTGGCAACAGCCTCCCGGTGCACAGGCCCCCGGGTCACAGCCACCGCAGCCACCTCCGACGCCCTATGGCTCGCCACAGACGCCATACCCGCCAGCGGCACAACCTCCGAGCGCCCAACCGCCGAGTGCACAGCCGCCAAGCGCCCAGCCGCCGGCCGCGTACGGCCAGGCCGCGCCCACGTCCGGCCAGCCGTACCAAGGCCAGCCGTACCAAGGACAACCCCCGGCCGCGCCGGCCAGCCCCGCGGCGCCCGGTAGTCCGGCCGCACCCGGGAGCCCCGTCGCATCGGGCAGTCCCGCGGCGCCCGGCAGTCCCGCCGCGCCGACCAGCGGCGGCCCGTCCGAGGAGTCGTCGTACGCCGGTCCGGAGTCCGCCGAGGACAAGCAGCCCGCGACCGACGCGACTGGCCGGCTCCCCGCGTTCGGAGCCACGCCCAGCGCGGAGCCGAGTGGCTGGGCCACCGCCCCGAGCGCCTGGCAGGGTCAGGGGCAGACGCGCACCGGTGAAGCCGGCAGCGTGCCGGGCCCGACCAGCGGCGGCTACCCGCAGCAGGGCCAGGCCCAGGTGGGCGCGCCGTACGGGCAGCCGGGCGCGCTCGGAACGATGGGCGCACCTGGCGGCCCCGGAGGACCGGGCGGACCGGGAGCACCCGGCACGTACGGGGCTCCCGGCGGACCCGGAAAGTCCGGCAGCCGTACGGGTCTGTGGCTGATCATCGGCGGAGCGGTGCTTCTGGTGGTGATCCTGCTCATCGCCGGCGTGATGGCGTTCTCGGGTGGCAACAGCTTCGAGACGGGGGCCTGTGTCCGCAAGACCGCCGAAGGAAGCCTCGAGGACGCGCCTTGCGACGAGAAGGGCGTGTACAAGATCCAGAAGAAGGTCAAGAGCGAGAAGGACTGCCAGAACGCCGACGGCGTGGGCAAGGTCGACGGCGACGAGCCGGAGTTCCTCTGCCTCAAGAAGACCGGCTAGACCGGGCTAGACACACCCGACGTGGCTCGACTGGCAGTCGGCCCGCTTGCGGTGACAATGAAGTGGTGAACGACGCCTCATCGCTGAGGGCCCCGCGGGTCCGCGCTCCCGAGTTGTCCGGTCGGGGGTGGCTCAACACCGGTGGTGAGGAGCTCACACTCGCTTCGCTGCGCGGCAAGATCGTACTGCTGGATTTCTGGACGTTCTGCTGCATCAACTGTCTGCACGTACTGGACGAGTTGCGGCCGCTGGAGGAGAAGTACGCGGACGTACTCGTCGTGGTGGGGGTGCATTCCCCGAAGTTCGAGCACGAACGCGACCCGGACGCCATCGAGGCCGCCGTGGAGCGGTACGGGGTGCACCATCCCGTACTCGACGACGCCGACCTGACCACCTGGGGCCAGTACGCCGCCCGAGCCTGGCCGACCCTCTGCGTCGTCGACCCGGAGGGCTACCTGGTCGCGACCATGGCCGGCGAGGGCCACGCGGAGGGCGTCGGACACCTGGTCGCCGAGCTGATCGAGAAACACGACAGCATCCTGCGCCGCGGCGACACGCCGTACGTACCGCCGGAGCCGAGCGACACCGTGCTGCGGTTCCCGAGCAAGGCCCTGCCGATGCACGACGGCAGCCTGCTGGTCGCCGACACCGCACGGCACAGCCTGGTCGAGCTGGCGGGCAACGGCGAGACCGTGCTGCGCCGCATCGGCTCGGGGGTGCGCGGCCGCTCCGACGGCGACCCCGGCACTGCCCAGTTCAGCGAGCCACAGGGCCTCTGCCTACTGCCCCCGCAAATTTCAGAGCGGGTCGGGTACGACGTCCTCGTCGCCGACACCGCCAACCACCTGCTGCGGGGCGTACACCTGGGTACGGGCGAGGTGTCCACGGTCGCCGGCACCGGGCGGCAGTGGCGATCGACGGTGGACTTCCGGGCGCACGACGCGCGGGCGGCCGATCTCTCGTCGCCGTGGGACGTGACGTGGTATCCGGCGGCGCGCAAGGCCATCGTCGCGATGGCGGGGATCCACCAGCTGTGGTGGTTCGACCCGGTGGCCAGCACCACCGGCGGCTACGCCGGCACCACCGTCGAAGGCCTGCGCGACGGCCCGCTGCGGGAGACCTTCCTCGCCCAGCCCTCGGGTCTGGCGGTCAGCCCGGACGGCACCCGGCTCTGGTTCGTCGACGCGGAGACCTCGGCGCTGCGCTACGTCGACGGCGACACCGTCACCACCGTGGTCGGCACCGGCTTGTTCGACTTCGGGCACCGCGACGGGCCCGCCGACCAGGCGCTGCTGCAGCATCCGCTGGGGGTGGGCGTACTGGCGGACGGGTCGGTCGCGGTGGCGGACACGTACAACGGGGCGATCCGGCGGTACGCCGACGGACAGCTGACCACCGTCGCGCGCGACCTCAGAGAGCCCAGCGACGTGGTGCTCTTCGGCGGCGAGCCGATCGTCGTCGAGTCCGCCGCGCACCGGCTGGTACGCCCGATCGTCCCCGGTGCGATCAGCCGGGTCGAGGGCGAGCGCCACACCGTGGAACGCCCACCCAGCGAGGTCACCCACGGCGAAGTCACCCTCGAGGTGGTGTTCACGCCGCCACCCGGCCAGAAGCTGGACCGTACGTACGGCAATCCGATTCGGCTGGAGGTTTCGGCCAGCCCGGAGGGACTGCTGCTCGACGGGGGCGGCGTCACCGACGAGCTGACCCGGCGGCTGGTGCTCGCCGACGGCGTACCAGAAGGGGTGTTGGAGGTGGTGGCACAGGTCGCGACGTGCGACGACGCCACTGACCATGGGGCGTGCCATCTGATCCGGCAGGACTGGGGCGTGCCGCTGCGGGTCACGCCGGCAGGGCCGCGCCGGCTCGAGCTGATGCTCTACGGGGTCCCTCGCTAGCGCAGCGGCAGGAATCGGGAGTGGTGGCTAGTCGCGCCGCTCCGGTTCGCGGTTGATCGACGAGCCGCGCTCATACTGTTCGACCACGCTGGTACGGCGACGCCGGGTCACCCAGAAGCTGATCGTCAGGATCAGCCCGGTGGCGCCGCAGAGCATCAGCACCCAGCCGACCACGTCGAGATCGAGCCAGCTCAGGTCCTTCTTGACCCCGAAAGCGATGATCGCACCGATAGCGATCAAGAAGATACTTCCGCCGATGCCCATGGCACTCCTCCCGACTGGGTGATCGTAACCCCAAGCCGGGCAGCGCAGTACACATCGGATAGCCCGTTAGGAACCACTCACCGGGGCGGCGGGGTGGAGCGCCCGTTGTAGTAGCGCCGTTCGCGGACTTCGGTCTGAGCCGGTGGCGGCGGTGTGGACCGCCCGTTGTAGTAGCGCCGTTCTTCGACCGTGGTGGCCGCCTGCCGGCGCCGATTCCAGAAGTAGAAGGTCAGGACGAGCCCGGTGATGCCGGACAGCATCAGTACCCAACCGACGACCGAGAGGTCCAACCAGCTCAACTGATAATTCACACCGAAGGCGACAATCGCCCCGATTGCGATCAGGAAGATGCTCGCTCCGATACCCATGTATCACCGGTTACCCGTTTCCGTACGCTCACGAACATGAACCACACCCCACTTGACCCGTCCCCCGAGGAGATCCGCGACATGGGCGTCGCGGCCCTGGACTGGGTCACGGCGTACCACTCCGAGATCCGGGATCTGCGGGTCGCGCCCGACGCCTCGGCAGCGGACCTGAGGGCGCAGCTCAGCGAGCCGCTCCCGGCCAAAGGCCGAGAATTCTCGGCCCTGCTGGAGACCTTTCGTGAGGTGGTCGTGCCCGGCGCGCGCCACAACGGTCACCCTCGTTTCTTCGGGTACGTCTCCGCCCCCGGCACCGCCGTCGCAGCCGTCGCCGATCTGCTCGCCTCGGCGTTGAACTCCAACCTGACCGCCTGGCGTTCGGCGCCCGCGCCGACGGAGCTGGAGCACGTGGCGATCGCCTGGATCGCCGAGGCGCTCGGCTGTGACCCGGGCACCGGTGGGCTGTTCATGAGCGGCGGCTCGATGGCGAACCTGACCGCGATCGCCGCCGCCCGGCACCGCCGGTGCGGCCCGGAGGTGGCTGCTCAAGGCCAGGCCGCGCACCCCCGTACGCTGCGGATCTACGCGTCCACGGAGGCGCACCACTCGACCCACAAGGCGGCCGCGCTGCTCGGCATCGGGCGGTCCAACGTGGTCGAGGTGCCGGTCGACGCGCAGTTCCGGATGGACGTGGCGGCGTTGCGGCGGCTGATCGAGGCGGACCTGGCGGCGGGCGCCGAGCCGTTCTGCGTGGTGGCCAGCGCCGGCACCGTGGTGACCGGGGCGGTCGACCCGCTCACTGAGATCGCCGCGGTCGCCGCCGAACACCGGCTCTGGCTGCACGTGGACGCCTGCTACGGCGGCTTCGCGCCGCTGGCCCCGTCGGCGCGTCCGCTGTTCGAGGGCCTGTCTCGGGCGGACTCGATCGCGCTGGACCCGCACAAGTGGCTCTACCTGCCGGCCGACTGCGGCTGCCTGCTCTACCGCGACCCCGACTCGGTACGCGGCGCGTTCACCCTCGGCGCCGACTACACCCGCGTGATCACCGACGAGCCGGCGGAGGCGTTCTCGTTCTGGGACTACGGGCCGGACCTGTCCCGCCGGTTCCGGGCCCTGAAGGTGTGGCTGACCATCGCGTACGCCGGCGCCGAGGGGATCGGCGAGGCGATCGAGTCCAACCTGGACTGTGCCCGGTACGTGGCCTCCCTGGTGACCGACAGCGAGGAGTTCGAGCTGCTCGCGCCGGTCGAGTTGTCGATCTTCTGCTTCCGGTACCTGCCGCCGTCGTACCGGGGCCGGAGCCTGTCGGATGCCGACCAGCAGGCGTTGGACCAGCTCAACGAGCGGATCATGCTCGCGTTGCAGCGCGGCGGCAGCTCGTACGTGTCCAACGCGGAGATCCACGGCCGGTTCGCGCTGCGGGGCTGCGTCCTGAACTACCGGACCACGCGCCGGGACATGGAGATCCTGCTCGACGACGTACGGACGGCGGCCCGAGAGGTCGCCGGGGCCTGACGGTCAGGTGGTCTCCGCGGCCATGAACTGGCGTACCAGGGCGGTGGCGACCCGTACGTAGGAGCCCACCAGCCCGACCCCGCACAGGGCCAGCAGCGCCAGCTCGACCGGGTTGAGCTGGCTCAACGGCAGCTGGCGGAACGCGTGGGCGAGCAGCACCGTCATCGCGACCCCGACGGAGGCGACCATCGTCGCGACGGTCGCCAGTTGCCGCGCCGCCGACGTACGCGCCAACAACACGGCCGGCACCGCCAACAACAACAACCCGTGTACGCCGATCGCATGCGGCAACACCAGGTCGCCGCCCCGGGTGAACGGCCGCAGCAGCACGTACTCCTTGCCGACGGTGGCCGCGTCCGGGCCCAGGTAACCGGTCGCCTGCCGGCTGAACCCGGCACCCACGGACCCCTGGTAGACGCCGCTGTTGTTGAAGACCATGACGAGCCCGATCAGGCACGCGACCAGCAGTACGACGACCCCGCCGACCACGCCCAGCCGGATCGCCCCGGACAAGCCCGGCGTACGGAGCGTGGCGACCAGCATGACCAGGACCCCGATCAGGAAGAGCCCGGCCGTACCGGCGGCGCCGCCGCGTACCAGTGCCGCGTCGAACGGGGTGCTGAAGTTGTAGTGGCTGGGCACCCCGCGCCACGCCTGGATCGCCATCACCGCGGTCTCGATGACGCCGAAGGCCACCACCGCCGTACCGATGACGTGCCGTTGCCAGGCCCGGGTCCGCAGCGTGGGCAGGATCAGGGCGGCCGACCAGGCGACCAGCCAGCCGGTCTCGGCGAACGTGGCCGGCTTGCGCAGCGAAACCGGGCCGGTGACCGGGCCGCCGGTGATCACCAGCGCGGCGACGTGGAACAGCATCACGACGAACAGAAACCCGCCGGTCCACCACAGGATTCGGGTCCACATAGTGCCCAGAGCCTCCCCGGTCGGCCCGGACTTGTCTACCTTGAACCTGTGAGCCGAATGCTGGTGTTGTTCCGGCACGCGAAGGCCGAGCGCCCCGTCGGAGTCGGCGATTTCGAGCGCCCGTTGACCGACCGGGGGCAGCGCGACTCCCGCGCCGCCGGCACCTGGCTCGCTGCCAACGGCTACCGCCCCGACCTCGTCCTCTGCTCCTCGGCCCGCCGCGCCAGACAGACCTGGAAGTACGCCGCGACCGTGATCGACCCGAAGCCCACCGTCGACTACCGGCGCGAGCTGTACGACGCCGGGCACGCGGACGAGCTGCTGGCCGTCATTCGCGAGGCGCCGGCGTCGGCCGGAGTCGTCGCCGTCGTGGGGCACAACCCGACGATGGAGTGGCTGTCCTCGGCGCTGGATCCCGGAGCGGCGGAGTTGCGTACCGCTGGGATTGCGGTCCATTCCGTCGACGGCGAGTGGGCATCGCTGGAGCCCGGCGCCGCGCCGGTCACCGCGAGCACCACCGCCCGCGGCTGAGACCGCCGAGAAACACGTTGGTGGCCCCGCCGGGCCGGGCGGAGCCACCAACGCGAGGGGGCGGGTTAGAAAGCCTCTTCGGGAAGCTCCATCAGGTCCAGGCTGGCCCGCTCGACGATCTTGCGGTCGCTGGCGAGCCGCGGCAGCACCTCGCCGGCGAAGAACCGGGCGGCCGCCACCTTGCCGGTGTAGAACGCCTTGTCGGCCTCCGACAGCTCGCCTGCCAGCTTGGTCAGCGCGACCTGGGCCTGCCGCTGCAGCAGCCATCCGATCACCAGGTCGCCGGTGCCGAGCAGGAAGCGCCGCGAGTGCAGCCCGACCTTGTAGACGGCGCGCGGGTCGTTGCCCAGCTCACCGAGGTAACCACCCAGCGAACCGAGCATCCCCTGTACGTTGTCCAGCGCCTCGCCGAGCGCCAGCCGCTCCTCCTTGAGCTGCCCGTTGCCGGAGTCGGCGTCGAGGAACGCCTTGATCTCGCCGGCCACGGTGAGCAGCGCCTTGCCCTGGTCCTTCACGATCTTGCGGAACACCAGGTCGAGGCTCTGGATCGCGGTGGTGCCCTCGTACAGGGTGTCGATCTTGGAGTCCCGGATGTACTGCTCCAGCGGGTAGTCCTGCAGGAACCCCGAGCCGCCGAAGGTCTGCAGCGCCTCGTGGCCGAGCAGCTCGTACGCCCGCTCGGAACCGCAGCCCTTCACCAGCGGCAGCAGCAGGTCGTTGACCCGGTCGGCGAGCTTGTGACCGTCCTCGTCACCGGACTCGGCCGCCAGCCGGGACTTGTCCTGCCATTCCGCGGTGTAGAACACGAGCGCGCGCAGGCCCTCGGCGTACGACTTCTGCAGCATCAGGGAACGCCGTACGTCCGGGTGGTGGGTGATGGTGACCCGCGGGGCGGCCTTGTTCGCCGACTCGGTCAGGTCGGCGCCCTGTACCCGCTCCTTGGCGTACGCGAGGGCGTTCTGGTAGCCGGTCGACAGGGTGGCGATCGCCTTCGTACCGACCATCATCCGGGCGTACTCGATGATCAGGAACATCTGCCGGATGCCGTCGTGCACCTCGCCCATCAGCCAACCCTTGGCAGGGTGCTTCTCGCCGAAGGTCAGCTCACAGGTGGTCGACGCCTTCAGGCCCATCTTGTGCTCGACGTTGGTGGCGTAGACGCCGTTGCGCGCTCCCAGCTCACCGGTCGCAGGATCAAACTCGTACTTGGGTACGACGAACAGCGACAACCCCTTCGTACCGGGCCCGCCGGCGCCCTCGACGCCGACCGGGCGGGCCAGTACGTAGTGGATGATGTTGTCGGTCATGTCGTGCTCGCCGGACGTGATGAACCGCTTGACACCCTCGAGGTGATAAGACCCGTCCGGCTGCGGTATCGCCTTGGTACGCCCGGCGCCCACGTCGGAGCCGGCGTCCGGCTCGGTGAGCACCATGGTCGCGCCCCACTGCTTCTCCACGAACAGCTTCGCCCATTCCTTCTGCTCGGGCGTGCCTTCGCGGTGGAGTGTGTGCGCGAAGCTGGGGCCGGAGGCGTACATCCAGATCGCGGGGTTGGCGCCGAGCACCAGGTCGGCGAGGGCCCACCACAGGCTGCGCGGCGCCTCGGTGCCGCCGAGCGCCTCGGGCAGGTCCAGCCGCCAGAACTCGGAGTCCATCATCGCCTGGTACGACTTCTTGAACGACTGGGGAATCGTCACGGAGTTGCTGGCCGGGTCGTACGCCGGCGGGTTGCGGTCGGCGTCGATGAACGACGCGGCGAGTTCCTCGCGGGCGAGCCGCTCCACCTCGGTGAGGATGCTGTGGGCCGTGTCCTGGTCGACCTCCGAGTAAGGCCCCTGTCCGAGGACCTGGTCCCCGGCGAAGACTTCGAAGAGGTTGAACTCCAGGTCGCGCAGGTTGCTCTTGTAGTGGGTCATGCTCGTCGCACCCCCGGCATAGTGGCGCCGCCTCGAAGGCGGCCGCGGGTCGATTTCTACTCGTCGGTAACAAAGTGTATTACCCACGAGTAACAGCACCAGAGGGCAGCGCGGTGAGCCACGTCACGCCACCGCTGGAGCGGTCGTGGTCGCCACGTAACAGCTGTGTCGACACCGCGACAGATGGGCAGCGGATCCGGATCCCAGCCCGCAAGCTGGCCGGGCAATGAGGTACGCGGTAGATGTGCGTAGATATGCCCGATATGTTAAGACCGACATGCAATTGTGGCACCAGGCAACGTCACCCGCCCGCAGTCGCATCGTTCCTCATTGTGTACGGAAGATCGCTCGTCGCCGATGCCTCGGTGACAGGACCGGCGCCATTGCGGGGGGACACGCATAGCGCCGGCACGCGACGGGGAGGGAGGATCCGTCATGATCGAGAACTTGCTCAACATGTTGCGGCAACGCCAACCACGGCGGTACGAGGGGCGCCACCGCGCCGAACCGCCGCAGCCGACCCGCGAGCAGTCCGCCGGCTCGGCACTCGCCGTGAACTAGCACCGCCGCCCAAACGCGACCTGGGCAGTTGCGGGGACGTACAAGCCAACAGCTGAGGCCCGCCCCCGTCCGGGGGCGGGCCTCATCCAGGTCTGTTGAAGAGGCTCAGTTCTCGTCGTCGGCCGCTGCGGCCTTGCGGCGGCGAGCCACCAGCATCAGGGCCGCGCCACCACCGACGAGGGCGGCACCCGTACCGGCGATCAGGCCGGCCTCGGCGCCCGTGGTGGGAAGCGACGGGCCGCTGTTCGAGCCGCCCGTGTTACTGCCACCACTGTTGCTGCCGCCGTTGTTGCTGCCACCGCCGCCACCGTTGCCGCCGCCGCCACCCGGACGGGTCACGACGTTGCTCGGCTTCGAGGTCGGCGACGGCTCACCCGTGTCGGTGGGCTCCGGCTCGCCGGTATCGCTCGGAGTCGGATCCGGGCTGGCGCAGAGCGGCGCCGGGAGCGGGCACGGCGGGTCTTCGGCCGCCCCGTTGGTCTCAGCGGACACCGGTCCGGCGAAGAAGGCACCCGCGAGCGCGGCCACACCGAGACTCAGCGTCAATGCGCCTACCCGTGCAGCTACAACCCCCGTACGTGTCCTCCGCTTACTCGTGATGCCTGCAGCGCGAACCGTTGCGCGCATGAACACCCTCCCCCTAATGGAAGTAATTCGATACCTAAGTCATGATGCGAAGCCCGATCGTACGGGAAGATCGCCAATCCTTGAACGCCGGTCCCGTGAAAAATCGCCGCCGTACGCTAACAACTCGTTAACGACCGCCCCGGTCAACAGCCATAACCCCGAACTAGCGGGAGCTGTCGCCGACCTCCCAACTGGGGGTGGCGATTTCGGGACTGGGGGACGCGGCGTACTCGAGCAACACCAGGGCGATGTCGTCGTCCAGGACTCCGTTGACCCACTCGACCAGTGCGCTCTCCAGCGACCGAAGGCCGTCGCCGACGGTGCCGTGGCCCAGCAGGCCCCAGGCCCGCTCCTGGATCGGGAAGAACTCGCCGGCGCGGCGCGCCTCGGCCAGCCCGTCGGTGTAGAGCAGCAGCCGGTCGCCCGGCTCCAGGCGCTCGACCCGCGGGCGTACCACCGGGAGGAAACCCAGCGGCGGGGCGACCACGGGCGGATCCAGCGGGATCACCTCGCCGCGGCGCAACAGCAGCGGCGACGGGTGACCGCAGTTGACCACGGTGAGCGTGCCACCGCGCTCCTCGATCAGGGCGGCGGTGACGAAGTCCTCGTAACCGACCGAGCGGGCCACGGCCCGGTCCAGGTCGGCCACGATGGCGCGCAGGTCGGCCCGCTCGTACGCGACGTGGCGGTACGAGCCGAGCACCACACTGGCCAGGCGTACGGCGTCGAGGCCCTTGCCGCGGACGTCGCCGATGATCAGCCGGGCGCCGTACGGGGTGTCCAGGGCTTCGTACAGGTCACCGCCGATGCCGGCGTCCGCGCTGGCGGAGACGTAACGGGCGGCCAGGGTGAGGGTGCCGACCTGCGGACCGATCGGCCGCAGCACGGCCCGCTGTGCCACGGAGGCCAGCCGCGAGAGTTCGGCGAACCGGTCGCCCTGCTGCTGGCGTACCACTCCTACTGCGGCGGCGATACCGGTGAGCAGCAGTACCGCACCGATCTGGGTGAGGTGCTCCAACCTGGGCATCGTCGACCCCAGCAGGACGAACCCGACCGCGAGCAACACGCTGATCGTGCCGACGCCGAGCACCGACCGCCAGCCGGCGAACGCGGCCGCGAGCAGCGGCGGCGCGGCCAGCAGGCCGATGTAGTGAGGTTGCGGTCCGTCCGCGAGCTCGACCGCGACGATCAGTACGAGCAGCACGAATGCCGCGCCGACCCCGGCACGTGTGTCGGGGCTGGCGGCCCGTGGAGCCGACATCCGGGGCAATTGACTACTCAACTCGCAGGTGGGGAAGAAATGATGATCGCCGCATTCACAGCATGCACGTTCACACGCCCGCGCGGGACCCGTTCCACACCCCAGTGTGGGGGGATGACCGAAGAGTGGCCTTCATCCGACCGGACAGTCGTTGACGGCTAGTTGAGCACTTCGTACTGGGCGGTGATCACGCCCGCACTCAACGGCGCGATATGGGCGAACGCGGCGCGGGAGAGATCGAGGCAGCGGTCCGCGGCATCCGGCCCCCGCCTGGTGATCCGTACCACGACCGACTTGCCGTTGTCCGGGTTGGTGACGCGTAGCCGGGTGTCGAGCGGCAGGGTCCGGTGCGCGGCGGTGAACCCGTCCCCGCCGTTGCCCTGCCCGTCGTCGTAGTAGGAAGTGCCGCAGCTTCCGCTGGCACCCTTCTCCGGTTCGGAGCGGGTCGGCGCGTGGCTGGGCGACGGAGAACGGCTCGGCGACCGTTTCTGCCGGGAGACCCTTTCCGTGGTACGCGGCTGCGGTGTCGTCGCGTCCGGCGTCGTCGTGCCGGGTGCCGCCGTGGGATCGGCGGAACCGTGGTTGCCGGGGTCCAGAGCGGCGCTCACCGCACCGCAGCTGATCGCGAGCGCCACCGAGGCGGTGACGGCGAGCAGGAACCTTCGGAAGGTACGGGGTTGTTCAGCAGCGGCATGCTTCCCGGACAAGATCGCTCTTTCGGTCGGGTTCAGGGGCATATCGCACGCGGCTCGGCGCAATTCGGTAGACCGTAACGAACGGTCACGAGATTGCGCCAACTTGATCACCGATTGTGACGCATTTGCCCCTTGACCTGCTGGATTGCGCTCCTGGGCATATCATTGACTCAGTCAAAGACTCCTGTGACGGAGGCAAGCGATGCCCGGATCCCCCGTAGCGTCCGTACGCGCCTTCAACCGGTTCTATACGAGAGTCATCGGCACTCTCGCCGAAGGTCTGCTGGGCAGCCCGTACACCCTGACCGAGGTACGGGTGCTCTTCGAGCTCGCGCAGCGCGACCAGCTGCCCGTGACCGAGCTGCGCCGGGAGCTCGGGCTGGACGCCGGCTACCTCAGCCGGATTCTCGGCCGGTTCAGCGCCGACGGGTTGGTCGACCGCAGCCGAGCCGACCACGACGGACGGCAGCAACTGCTGCGCCTCACCGACCAGGGACGGCAGGTCTTCGCCGATCTCGACCGCCGCTCGGCGGACCAGATCGACGGACTGATCAGCGGACTCGGCGACTCCGAGCAACGCCGCCTGGTCTCGTCGATGGACACGATCCGTACCCTCCTCGACGGGCAGCGGCGGCCCACACAGGTGCTGCTGCGGCCGGCCCGTACCGGCGACTTCGGGTGGATCGTGCAACGCCACGGCACCCTCTACTCCCAGGAGTACGGCTGGGACGAGACCTTCGAAGCCCTGGTCGCCCGGATCGTGGCCGACTTCGTGGAGCGGCACGACCCGAAGCGCGAAGCCGCCTGGATCGCCGAGGTGGACGGCGAACCCGCCGGATGCGTCCTGTGCGTCGGGGAGGACGCGGACACCGCGAAGCTGCGGGTCCTACTGGTCGAGCCGTGGGCCAGGGGCATGGGCGTCGGCAGCCGGCTGGTGACGGAGTGCCTGGACTTCGCGCGCCGAGCCGGCTACCGGCGGATGGTGCTCACCACCAACGACGTACTGCACGCGGCGCGGCGGATCTACGAACGGGCCGGGTTCAAGCGGATCGGCGGCGGCGAGAGCCACGAGCACGAGCTCGTCAACGAGCACTGGGAGCGGACGCTCTGACCGTACGGGTGGCACGATCGATGGCGTGAAGCTGAAGCTGGACCTGCACGACGTCTACAACCGGGGCACCGACATCGACCGGGCGCTGCGCGACATCATCGACCAGGCGGTGGCGAAGAAGGCGACCCTGGTCGAGATCATCCCGGGCAAGGGATCTGGCCAGCTGAAGAAGCGGGTGCTGCGGTTCCTGGACCAGCGCGAGATCAAGCAGCTCTACCACCGGGTCGAGAAGGACTCCAAGAACTTCGGCCGGCTCTTCGTACATTTCCGCTGGAAGTAGCGACTTCCGGTTGTCCGAACCGCTCAGACGTTGCGGTTGCCTCGGTTCAGTTCGAGTACGGCAGCCCGGCCCCGGACCGTGGCGCGCCGCCAGATCGAGTCGAGTACGCCATCGGCACTGACCGCACCCGGGCACGGGTACCAGCGAAAGCAGTGCCGACAGACCCGCCCGCCTTCGTCCGGCTGATGGTCGTGCAGCCAGCGCGACGCCACCCGCCACAGTCCGGGGTTCGGCAACCGGAGCTCAGCCGGTGGCTCCAGCGGCGGAAGGTTGGTCGGCGAGTATCGCAGCTTGGCCGTGGCCCGCACATAGGGCGCCATTCTGATGCGTCCCGAGTCCATCCCCGCTCCCTCGTCCACCGTCGACAGGTCACCCGGCACCGAGGGCCAGAGCCTTACCCGGCACCGGGGACGTACGGAAGCGTGTCGCTCTCTCGTACTCGGAGGAAGGGGTTCGCTGTCCGCTGCCGCGCACCGGACAGCGGACGAGACGGTTCAGTCGTGTGAGAGCAGCGCCCGGTACGCCTCGCGGACCTCGTTGGCGATCGGCATTGGCCACCCCGCCATGCCCGCGATGACCTCCTCGACCCGCCAGTAGTTCGATGGCACCAGGCAACCCGACCTGATGGCTCGCAATGCGGCGTCACTGGCTTCGTCGGGCTCATCGCTGGCGAGCAGCGCAAGGGCCAGGTCGAGGCGGGCCGACGCGGCCCGGCGAGGGCGGGCAGGACCGTCCTCGATGGACTCCAGGCGGGCGATGACCTGCCGGGCGTAGTCGATGGCTGCGGTATCGCCGATCCAGGAGAGTGTGGTCGCCGCGTAGGCGACGGCCTTCGCGGGGTCGTACTGGTAGTGGTGCTCGGGCCGCTCCGGCATCGGCAGCGGCGACACCAATGCGTGTACGCGCTCGAGCGCCCGGTAGGTGCCAGGCCGGTCACCGAGCCGTGCCCGGGCACGACCCTCCTGTGCGGTTGCCTGGATGAACGCGGAACTGCCCTTCGGCGCCGTCTCCTGTGCGGCCTGCGACAGCTGCAGCGCCCGCGGATAGCTGCCTTCTGTCAGGGCATCCCATGCCGCGGTCTCCAGGCACCACGCCTGGATTTCGGAGTGCTCCGCGTGCCGGGCGAGATGTCGCGCAACGCGCAGCCTGGCCGCTGCGGCGGGTCGCTGATGAAGATCGACATGGAGCGTGGCGCCGAGCAGCGAGAGCCACCCGGCGGCGACTATCAGCCGGCGATGCTCATCGAGGGTCTTCCGAGCCTCGAACAGCCGGGCCACGTACCCGAGATGGCGACGCACCCGATCCAGTAGCTCGCCGGGCGAGGTCTTCGGGTACGCCGTGGCAAGGTCGTCCACGGCGGCTTCGAGCTGCGCCAGAGTCTGCGATCCGACATCGCTTGCGGCAGCTCGCCGTACCAGTTCAAGGGCTTCCTCTTCGTCGTCCACGCTTGCGGGTTGCGCGGTGGACGGTAGGGGCTCGGTGACCATGGTCGCCAGCGCACCGCTGGCGTGCAGCGCGTCGTCGAGGGCGCGGGCCGTCTCCGGGGTGGGCGACTTCAGTCCGTGCTCCAGGTCGCTGATCGTGGACTTTGCGACGTAGGCGCGGGCGGCCAGGTCCCGCAACGAGAGGCCCCGCGTGGCACGGAGTCGGCGTAGTTCGGCGGGGAAGCGGGGATCGACCGCGACAGGTCGTGGCATCGGGCGCCTCCCCAGGGTGCAGCTGGGTGGTAACGGGACGCCTGTGCACCCGGCACCCCGTGCCATCGACGGTACCGGACGGGTGCTGTCACCCCAGCGCGACGCGGTGCCCCGCGAGGTGCGGGACACCGCGTACCGCCGAGGTCTTACTGTGGCTGGACGGTGGCCGGGTCCATCCAGTGGACCTCCCAGTGGTGGCCGTCGGGGTCGTTGAAGCCGCGGGAGTACATGAAGCCCTGGTCCTGCGGGTCGCCGGTGGCCTCGCCGCCGGCACTGACGGCGTTGTCGACGATCTCGTTGACCCGGTCCTTGCTCTCCACGCCGAGAGCGAGGATGACCTCCCGCTGCCGGGCCGGGTCGGCGATCTCGGCCTTGTGGAAGGTCTTGAAGAAATCCTCGGTGAGCAGCATCGCGTAGATGCCGGAGTCGTCGTCGATCACCAGGGCGCCGGCGTTCTCGTCGGTGAACTGCGGGTTGAAGGTGTAGCCGACCTTGGTCCAGAAGTCGATGGACCGGCTGAGGTCCTTCACGGGGAGGTTGACGAAGATCTGCGTGGACATGGTGTGCTCCGGTTCTCTCAGCGGGTATGGCAGACAGGTAGACCAGAGGGCGTGGGAAAACTCATCGGCCCGTACGTCTCAGCAGGTCGTACAGCTGGGCGGTACGGTCGCGGCGGCCCCACGCGATGAATCCGACCAGTACGGCGAACACCGCCGGTACGGCCGCGAAGTCGCCGTGGAAGACCACGATCTGGGTGATGACGCCGCCGGTCATGAGTCCGACGAAGGGCTCGGCCTGCTGATCGAGCAGCGCAAGACCTGACCGGCATCTGGTACGCCCGGACAAGGAACGGCCCGGCCGCCGCGAGGACAGCCGGGCCGTATCCGGTGGTGGGGACTTACAGGTCGCCGATGGTCACCAGGTCCGGCGGGGTCAACGGCAGCGCCGAGGTGATCACGCCCTTTGCCGAGTTGTCCTGGAGCCACTTGATCACGGTCGCCGCGTCGGCGTCGCCCTTCGCCGACTTGTACAGCGCTGCGATGCCGGCCACGTGCGGGCTGGCCATCGACGTACCGCTGTACGTGTCGGTCTTGCCGCCGGGGACGGTCGAGGTGATGTCCACGCCGGGGGCGTACCCCTCGACGCAGTTGCCCCAGTTGGTGAAGGACGCTGAGGCGTCGGTCTTGTCGGACGCGGCCGTGGTGAACACGCCCTCGGCGCCGGCCGGCGACGTGAGACACGCATAGTTGGTCTCGTTGCCGGCGGCTACCGCGAGGAAGACGCCCGAGTCGACCAGCGCCGTCGCGGCGTCGTTGAGGGCGGCGTCGTACAGGCCGCCGAGGGACATGTTGGCGACGGCGGGCTTCGCGGCGTTCTTCGCCACCCACTCCATACCGGCGATCACGTCCTCACTGGAACCGCTGCCCTCGCAGTCAAGCACCCGTACGCCGACCAGCTTGACCTGCTTGGCGACGCCGTACGTCTTGGAGCCGATGGTGCCGGAGACGTGGGTGCCGTGGCCGTGGCAGTCCTTGCCGTCGCCGCCGGTCGCGTCGTACCCGACGGAGGCGCGGCCTTCGAACTCGGGGTGCGTCGGGTCGATGCCGGTGTCGATGACGTACGCGCTGACGCCCTCCCCGGTCGCGGTCGGCGTGTAGCTGCCGTCCAGTGGGAGTTTCGGCTGGTCGATGCGGTCCAGCCCCCACGAGCCGACGTCCGCGGCGTGCGGCTCCTCGAGCTGCACGGTGAAGTTCTGCGAGACGGTACGCACCGCGTCGGTGAGCCGTACCTGCTGCAGCTTCGTGCCGCTGAGCTTCGCGGAGAATCCCCGGATCGTGGCGGTGTACACGTGCTCCGGCGTCACGCCGAGTTGCTTCGCGACGGCGGCTGGATCGGCGTCGGCTGCGACGCGTACCAGATAAGAGTTGTCTAGAGCGGCACCGCCGTGCGTGGTCAACGGCGCCAAATCGTCGGCGTGCGCGGGGGTCGCGGCGAGCGCACCACCGACCGCGAGCACCGCGGCCGCGGCCGCCACCCCGACCCGTCCGATTACCTGCTTTCTCACGTAGATCTCCTCCCCAGGGTCACTTCGCCCCGTTCCCGGGAGGATCAACCCCATATCGGTGGAGATCAACGCCTTGGCGACTTCTCGCCAGCGTCAGACCACCAGGTGCAGCGTGCGGTCGGCGACCTGCTCCAGCCTGAGTCCAGCCTTTTCGGCGGTACGGATCACCGCCCGGATCCCCGTCGGCTCCCGTGGCACCGTGGCGAGCACCCGAGCCAACCGACCTTTGTACGCCTTGTTGAAGTGACTGATCGCGAGCCGCCGTTCCGCGTCGACCACGGTGACCGCGATCGCGTGACGCAGCTTCGCCAGTGCCGCATAGGGCCCTGAACGCAGGTCTAACACCAGCTCGTCGGCGCCGGCGAGCACGGGCTCCAGCACCGGACGCCACAGCCTCGGCAACGCCCCGACGGAAGGCACCACCGTGCCACCGGAAAGCCGGTACGCCGGGATCGGGTCGGCTCCGCGTACCACTCCGAACAGGGCGGACGCGACCGCGAGCCGGGAGGCGGCCCGGTCCCGCTGCGACCGGCGGAGACCGCGCAGGTCGAGCGCGTCGTAGAGCACTCCGGTGTAGCGGGCCAGAGCAGGCATCGTCGGGCTCTGCCACAGTCGCCGGTTGCGCTGCACCTCGTCCGTCTGCCGCTCCGACAGCTTGAGTACGGCGAGGCTCGCCGCCTCGTCAGCGGCCAACTCGGTGACTGCGTCGGCGAGCTTCCGGCGTACCGGGGTCAGCTGCGGGTACGACAGCCGGTCGAGATCGAGCGGCGGACCGCCGCCGCCGTCAGCCTTCGTCTCCGACGGAGGGAGCAGGATCAGCACGCAGCGAGCCTACGTACCGGATGCCGATGGGCTGGACCTCACCCGCCTCGATCGCGGCCCGCTCGTCCGCCTCGCTGGTGCCGTCCAGCTCCACGAAGAAGTACGGTCCGGTGCTGTAGCTCCGCTGCGTGAACCGGGCCCGCAGCGCCGCGATCACCGCCGAGCTGGGGTGCATCCCGTGCTCCTCCGCCCAACCCCGGAAGTACGTCTCCCAGTCCAGTCCGGACTCGCGCCAGTGCCCCAGGTGCCGGTGCATGAAGGTCGGCTCGTCGCCCGGCGGCCGCAGCCGCGCCGACCACCACCGGGCCGTGGCGTTGTCGTGCCGTTCCCACGCGGACTCGACCACCACCACGGTGCCCTCCGGCTCCAGGCTCGCGGCGATCTTGTCGCCCGCGGCCTCGGGATCCGGTACGTGGTGCAGGGACAGGGAGGCGACCACGACGGCGAAGGGGTGTCCGGGCTCGTACTCCTCGAAGGGGATCTGGTGGAAGCCGTCCGCGAGGGGCGCCTCGGGGTCCACCCCGACGGCGTCGTAGCCCTGCTCGCGCAGCCGCGGCACCAAACCGCCGAGCGGACCGCACCCGATCTCCAGCACCCGGGCCGGCGGGGGCGGCAGCTCGCCGAGCACGAACGGCGCCACCCAGTCCAGCCACTTCTTGTCTGAGGCCATGTCCCCGATCCAACCCCATCGCACCGGTCCGGAGAATTCCGTACGGCCTAATGTCCGGTGTCTGACCCACCTGGTACTCCCGGTCCACAATGCTGGGGAGTCATGTACGCATTGCGCGCCGGCCGGATGTTCGACGGCCACCAGGGGCACGGCCCCAGCACAGTCCTGATCGACGAGGGCCGGATCGTCTCCGTCCACACCGACTCGGCGCCCCCGCCCGGCGAAGTGACCGATCTCGGTGACGACGTCACCCTGCTGCCAGGGTTGATCGACACCCACGTACACCTGGTCTTCGACTGCACCTTCCAGGCCGTCGACCACGTGCAGCAGGCCACGGACGACGAGCTGTTGGCCCAGATGCGCACCCGGGCGCGGGCCGCGCTCACCGCTGGAGTCACCACGATGCGCGACCTCGGCGACCGGCGTTACCTGTCGCTGCAGCTGCGCGAGGAGCTGGCGAAACAGGTGGACGCGGGTCCGATGCTGCTCTGCGCCGGGCCGCCGGTCACCAGTGCGAAGGGCCACTGCTGGTTCCTCGGTGGCGAGGTGCCCGCGCCTGGTTCCGTAACCCCTGATGGGCACGGTCTGGTGGATGCCTTGCGGGCAGCCGTGGCCGAGCGGGTCGATCGCGGCGTCGACGCGATCAAGGTGATGGCGACCGGCGGCGAGATGACGGCGGGCACGCACTCCCACCTGACCCAGTTCTCCCTGGACGAACTGCGTACGGTCGTCCTCGAGGCGCACCGGCACGGGCTTCCGGTCGCCGCCCACGCCCACGGGATCGCCGGTGTCGCGAACGCGCTGGCCGCCGGCGTCGACACCATCGAGCACTGCTCGTTCATGAGCGAAGACAGCGTCGTCCGCGACGAGGCGCTGACCGCCGGGATCGCCGAGTCCGGCATCATCGTCTCGGCCACCCTCGGCGCCGCCGTCGGCGATTTCCCGCCGCCGCCACCCGCCATCCTGAAGCGGTTGCCGCTGCTGATGGACCACCTGCGGCGGCTCGTCACCGCCGGCGCCGCGATCACCATCGGCACCGACGCCGGGATCGGCCCGCAGAAGCCGCACGACGTCCTGCCGTACGGGGCGGTCCAGTTGGCGGAGTTGGGCCTCGGCCCGGTCACGGCACTCACCGCCGTCACGTCCCTGGCCGCCCGCGCCTGCTGGGTCGCCGACCGCAAGGGCGCGTTGCGCTCCGGCCACGACGCAGACCTCCTGGTGGTACGAGGAGACCCGCTCACCGACATCCGAGCGCTGCACGACGTCGTGGCCGTCTACCGGGCCGGCGTACGGGTCTCCGGCGCCCGGGTCAGCCAGCCCGCGCCGTCGATCGCCGTCACCCTCGACCAGATGACCCGCGCCGCCGCGACAGAAGCCTGAACATTCCGTGCCGCGCCCGTCGGCGTGGCCGGTCGTTGGCGTGAGCGGTCCTTGGCGTGAGCGGTCCTTGGCGTGAGCGGTCCTTGGTGTGAGCGGTCCTTGGTGTGCATCGTTGGCGCGAGCGGTCGTTGGCGTCGGCTTGGGGTCAGTCAGCGAAGACCAGGGTGACGGCTTCGCGTACCCGTTGCATGGTGGCGCCGGTGACGATGCCGACGGGGTCGCCGGTAGGGCGTACCCGGTCGAGTCGGTCCAAGTCGGCGGTGCCGCCTGGGCGGCCTTGCGTGGCTGGCATCCAGGGCTCGCCGCGGCATCAGCGGCGCGGCGATCGGCGCGGCCATGGCCGCCCTACGACGAGATCTTTCATCCGTCTGCCCACAAGTCGCACTTTGAGATCCAGGTGCTGGAAGAACGTGAGCTGCCGAGGCCTACGCCCGACGATCACTGAAGGCGGACCCTCCGGCGAGACGATCTAGCCTCTGACCTGGGCCTTCGTACGAGAGCGGGTGAGGGGAATCGAACCCCCACTGTCAGCTTGGGAAGCTGATGTTCTGCCATTGAACTACACCCGCGAGCGGCCATCGTTCACCGCGTCCGCGCCGCCATACTAGCCGACCGGGCGACTCCACCGCGCCGCACATGTGGGGTTGTGCTCCGGTACGCCGAGCACGGAGGGCGTACAGCGGCAGAAGCGGTATTCCGCACGAGTCGATCACGCGTACCGTCCGGCTGTCGACGCCAGCTTGACGCGGACAAGGCCACGTACGACGACTGCATGTACCAGTTCACGCCGGAGCAGGCGCAGCGCATGCTCGACGCGTAGACCGCGTGCCGGGCCGCGTAGATCCCGTCACACGTTTGTCCACGGTCGGGTTTTCCCCACTTCCGCGACTTGCGCAGTTCGCCGTACGGTCGCGGCCATGTGGCATCACCGCCACACCCCTGGGGAGGGCCGCAGGCATTTCGGGGGCCTACATCCGGCCGGTCACGGGATCCCGCCAGACCACATAGTGCGGTGGCCAGGAGTTGTGTCGGTGGTAGTGCGCGATCATCGCGACGTCGATGGTGAACTCGTAGAGCCGCCAGTCCACCCGGGGCGCCGCGTGGTACGTCGACGCGACCACCTTGCGCCGCCCCTCGTCGAGCACGGGCACCGCACGCCCCGCGAGATAGGCCTCGTCGTCGGACTCCTCCGGCGGGAAGGCGTGCAGTGCGTACCGGCCGTCGCGGTCCAGGTCGGCCCGCTTCGGCGACCGTACGACGAAGCAGTAGAGCCCGTCGTCGGTGATCACCGGGCTGACCGGGTGCACCCGTGGCCCACCGTCCGGTCGGACCGTGGCGAGATAGCCGAAGCCCGGGCCGTACTGATGGAGCAGCGCACGGATCGTCTCGGCGAGCGTCGGCGCCGCTGCATGGAAGGTCGGCCAGTGAGCCACGTGCCCAGTCTATCGAACATATGTTCGAGCAACAATGGTTCTACTGCGTCAGGATTCTTGCCGAACGCCGCCAATGGGCTGTGCGGAAGTCGCCGGTGAACCTGTCTGCGGAGGAGAAGGCCCGCGTTGTGCTCGACCTCGATGACGTGTGCGCTCCTGCTGGCTCAGGAGAACAGCGCGCTGTATGCGTTGAGCGCTGGCTGGCCGCCGAGATGGGCGTAGAGCACCGTGGCGGTGGGCGGTATTTCGCCGCTGGTCACGAGGTCGATCAGCCCGGCCATGGACTTTCCCTCGTAGACGGGGTCGGTGACCATTCCTTCGGTACGGGCGGCGAGCCGCATCGCGTCGAGGGTCGCAGCGTCGGGAATCCCGTAGGTCCCTGCGTGGTAACGCTCGTCGAGCTGGATCTCGTCGTCGTGCAGCTCACGCTCGACGCCGATGAGCTTGGCGGTGTTGCGCGCGATGCGGCTGATCTGGTCGCGGGTCTGTGTCGGCTTGGCCGACGCATCGATGCCGATCACGCGCCGCGGCCGGGCACCTGCGTCAGTCAGCACAGCGAAGCCGGCCACCATGCCGGCCTGGGTGCTGCCGGTTACCGAGCACACCACGATCGTGTCGAAGACGACGCCAAGCTCGTGCTCCTGTTCGGCGACCTCGAAGGCCCAGTTGGCGAATCCGAGCCCCCCGAGGGGATGGTCGGAGGCGCCGGCCGGGATCGCGTACGGCCGGCCGCCAGACTCTTCGATCCCCCGCAGCGCCTGCTCCCAGCTCTCCTTGAAGCCGATGCCGAACTCGGCACGCACCAACCGCACGTCCGCGCCGGCGAGCCGGCTGATCAGGATGTTGCCGACCTTGTCGTACACAGGATCGGGCCAGTCGACCCAGCTCTCCTGCACGAGCACGCACTTCAGACCGACACGGGCGGCCACCGCCGCGACCTGGCGGGTGTGGTTGGACTGAACGCCGCCGATCGACACGAGCGTGTCACAGCCCTTGGCCACGGCGTCGGCGACCAGGTACTCCAGCTTGCGTGTCTTGTTACCGCCGTACGCGATCCCCGAGTTGCAGTCCTCCCGCTTCGCCCAGATCGACGCGCCGCCCAGATGCCGGGTCAGCCGTTCGAGCCGGTGCACCGGCGAAGGGCCGAACAGCAGGGGATATCGCTCGAACGACCGGATCGACATGGCGGCCTCCAGCAATCAATGGGTGGACGGGTCCTCGGCAAGGTCTTCCAGCGCTCGCCAGATCCGAGCGGTGACCTTGGTTGCCGCCTGGGCGTCACCGGCGGCGCAGGCGTCGATCAGCTGGTCGTGCAGCTCGACGGAGCGGTGCGCACTGGCCCGGCTGAACTGCCGCCGTTCCAGGCGGCGGATCAGCGGGGTGTACCTCTCGATCGTCGCGGCGACGGCGCGGTTGCCGCAGGCTCGCACGAGCACGTCGTGCAGTTCGTCGTCTGCCCGCATCGCGGCATCGACGTCTCCGGCCCGCGTGGCGGCCTCGAACCGACGGTTCGCTGCGAGCATTTCCGTGACGTGTTCCGGCGTGAGCATCGGTACGGCGTTTCGCGTCGCCAGCTCGTGCATCGCGCGTACCACTGCGGCGGCATCGCACACGTCACGAAGCACCAGCGGCGTCACCCGCGTGTAGCTCTGCGGCTTGGTCTCCACCAGCCCCTCGCCGGCAAGCCGGGCCAGCGCATCGCGCACCGGCGCACGCGAGAGCCCCAGCTGCTCGGCAAGCTCCGCGTTGCTCACGGAAGCGCCGGGAGCGATATCCCCGCGCACGATCGCATCACGGATCGCCTCGTACGCCGTCTCGCGCAAGAGTGTCCGCCGCACCGGTCGCAGGCTCTCCACAACTGAAATGTTAGATGCCAGTGTCCAGATCCGCAACAACTCATCCGCTGCGGCGTCTCCAAGGCTGTCGCCTACAGCGGCGCGAGCTGGTCAGGACGGCGTACAGCCGACGGGGCCTCCCAGCCGGACCATGGCGTCGTACGCCTGCTGCGGGGTCATGGCCGGCTCGGGCAGCGAGTGCGCGCGTTGGGCGCGAAAGGCGTCGAACATCAGGTGGAGGTGCCGGCGCCAGGCCCGCGGCGCGATGCCGTGCGTGGCCTGGGTGATGCGGCTGTGGGACCAGATGACGAAGGACAGGTCCTCGGCAGTCACGTCCGCACGGAGGCTTCCCTGCTCCTGGGCGCGTCGGACGATCCGTACGCCCAGTTCGTGGATGCGGGTCTGGGCCTCGGCGAGGCAGGCGGTGGCGGGCAGTTGGGTGGAGGCGAGGTCGTTGAAGCCGCGATCGTCGGACCACAGTTCGCACATCGTCTCGACGAACAGGACGAAGCCGTCCCATGCGTCATCCATGGCGACCGCGCGTTCGGCCGCCTCCAGCCAGCTCTGCAGCTTGTCGACGAAGAGGGCCTGGATCAGGTCCAGGCGGGTGGGGAAGTGCCGGTAGAGGGTGCCGATGGCCACTCCGGCGCGCTTGGCGACCTGCTCCAGAGGCGCCTCCAGCCCGTGCTCCGCGAACTGCGCGCGGGCGGCATCCAGCAGCGCGTCCCGGTTGCGCTGCGCGTCACGCCGCAACGGACGACCCGGCTCCGAGGTAGTGGTCTGCGGGGCGGGCATACCGCCATCCTAACAACCGGAGGGGTGCCTCACATTTGCTAGACTCCGAAACCTGAGGACCCCCTCGACTTATTTCGGAGTGTGAACCCGATGAACGTCACCCTGTGGATCGTGCAGGCACTGCTGGCCGCCATGTTCGCCGTGGCGGCTGTTTTGAAGACGACCCAGCCCAGAGAGAAGCTGCTCAAGAACATGCCCTGGGTGGAGGACGTCTCCGCCGGCACCCTGCGACTCATCGGAGCCGCCGAAGGCGCCGCCGCCCTCGGGCTGATACTTCCGGCGGCAACCGGGATCGCCCCCTGGCTCACCCCGCTCGCCGCGTGCGGTCTGGGGCTGATCATGGTCCTGGCCGCGATCACCCATGCGCGACGCAAGGAGCCGAGCTCGATCGTCTTCAACGTCGTCCTGTTGGCGCTCGCCGTCCTGGTCGCCTGGGGCCGCTTCGGCCCGTACTCCTTCTGACTGCCGCCACGGCCGGAGACCCTGCTGCGTGAGCTGCGTTGATGACAGACTGAGCCGGTGACTGCTGCGGAGCCCCGGAATGCCGATCAACGCAAGGCCGACACCCTCGCGAAACTTCGTACGCCCGGCATCGACGTCTGGGTGTCGTCCGCGTCGGCGTCCGGCGGCGGGGCGGAAGCGTACCTGGTGCCGTTGTCGCTGGCGTGGATCGGCGAGCGCGTCGTCGTCGCGGTGCAGTCGGCTTCCCGGACCGCCCGCAATGTCGCGGAGAACGGGACGGCCAGGCTCGCGCTCGGACCCACGCGCGACGTCGTGATGATCGATGCCGTACTCGAAAAAGTGGTGGACGCGGACGACGAGGCAGTCGCCGAAGGGTACGTGGCACAAGCCGACTGGGACCCCCGCGGGGACGGCGGGTACGTCTTCCTGGTGCTGCGACCCGACCGGATCCAGGCGTGGCGCGAGGCCAACGAACTGCCCGGCCGGACACTCATGCGCGCCGGCGCCTGGGTCGTCTGAAGCCCGCCGGGGCACAGCCGCTGGCCTCTCCCACCGGGCGACGAGGGGCCGGCAGGACTGGCCCGCCGGCCGTACTCAGCGTGGATGAGCGGGCGACTACCGACGCGGACGCGTCAGCCGCGCCACCGTCCCAGTGGTCGCTCGCGACGTGCCGCACCATGTCGATCATCGAGCCGACCAAGCTGACAAAGTTCGGCGGCTCGCGATGAGTTTCCGGTCCCCGGCTGGTCTACCTCACCAAGAAGGCTGCCACGAAGTTACACAGACCAGGATCAAAGACCCCGGAGGACACCATGAGCACCATCACCGCCACCCGCCAGAGCCAGACCGCTCCGAAGACCCGTACCGAGCGCCGCGCCGTCAACGTGACACTGTGGACAGTCCAGGTGCTGCTCGCGGCGGTGTTCCTGTTCGCGGCGTACGCCAAGTTCTCGAGCGAGCCGACCACGGTCGCCATGTTCGGCAAGATCGGCTTCGGCCAGTGGTTCCGTTACCTCACCGGCACTCTGGAACTGGCCGGCGCGATCGGGCTGCTGATCCCGCGGCTGTGCGGCCTGGCGGCGACCGGCCTGATCGGCGTCATGGGCGGTGCCGTGGTGCTCACGATCCTGTACATGCCGCCCGCGTCCGGCGCGGTCGCACCGGCAGCGGTCGGCCTGGTACTGGCCCTGGTCGCCTGGGCCCGCTACCCGCGTACCCGGACCCTGATCGACTACGTACGACGGTGAACCACCACATACAGAGCGCGGCCCTCCGACGTCGGGGGGCCGCGCTCATTGCTGTGCCGACGCGCCGGCCAAGTGGCAGCTTCCGTGAGCCGGGCCGGCCAGCCTTAGGTATCGTCCGGGGATGCTGCTCTCGGACCGGGACCTGATCGACCAGATCAAGAACGGACGGCTGCAACTCGAGCCGTACGAGTCGTCGCTGATCCAGCCGTCGAGCATCGACGTACGGCTGGACCGGTGGTTCCGGGTGTTCAACAACACCAAGTACACGCATATCGACCCGTCGGAGCAGCAGGACGAGCTGACCACGCTGGTCGAGGTGCCCGACGACGAGTCGTTCGTGCTGCATCCGGGCGAGTTCGTGCTGGCCTCGACGCTGGAAGTGGTGACGCTGCCGGACGACCTCGCGGGCCGACTCGAAGGCAAGTCCTCGCTGGGGCGGCTCGGCCTGCTGACCCACTCCACCGCCGGCTTCATCGACCCCGGGTTCTCCGGCCACGTCACGCTCGAACTGTCGAACGTCGCCAACCTCCCGATCACGCTCTGGCCCGGCATGAAGATCGGCCAGCTCTGCATCTTCCGGCTCTCCTCGCCCGCCGAGCATCCGTACGGGTCGTCGGTGTACGGGTCGCGTTACCAAGGTCAGCGCGGGCCGACGCCGAGCCGCTCGTGGAAGAACTGGCGCACCTGGACGACCGGCTGACGCCGTACTCGTGAAAAATCTTTCAGCGGTACTCCGCTAGCCGCAGGTATTGACCGACCCGGCCCGAGCGGGTCAGAGTGGGCGCTTGAGCTTGCGCAAAGCTCGCGAACCAGTGAAGCCAGCGTGTCCATCAACCGGCTCGGGAGGCGACGGATGAGGCACTTGACGCCCAAGGGCATATGCATCGCGGTGGCGGCAGCCGTGGTACTAGCGCCACTCAGCGCCGCGAACGCGTCCCCGACCGCCGGATCGGACAGCGCGGACGACACCATCACCCTCACGTCCGGACGGCAGCAGGTGTTCCACGACGCGGCCGCGAAGTACGGCGTACCGGAGTCGGTGCTGCTCGCGGTGTCGTACCTGGAGTCGCGGTGGAACGCCAACGGCGGCCAGCCCAGCGTCGGCGCCGGGTACGGTCCGATGCACCTCACCGACGTCGACTCCGTGACCGTCGGCGGCGACGAAGCGGGCGACGGCACCGGCGACGCGCGCGGCGACGAGGCCCGCCCGATGGACATCGACCCCGCGAGACCGGTGCCGGCCGGTGCTTCGCTGCGCACCCTCGAACTCGCGGCGACGCTCACCGACCAGGCCGAGTCTTCGCTGCGTAGCGACCCGAGCGCCAACATCCTGGGCTGCGCGGCACTGCTCGCCCACTACCAGAAGTCGGCATCGAGCGACCCGGCCGACTGGTACGGCGCGGTCGCCCGGTACTCCGGCGCCGGTGACGCGGCAGGCGCGCGGCAGTTCGCCGACCAGGTGTACGCCCAGCTGCGTACCGGCGCTTCGCGGGTGACCGACGACGGCGAGCGGGTGACGCTAGAGCCGACCGTGGTGAGGCCGCAGCGCAGCCAGCTCGACGACCTCGGGTTGCAGGCCAGCGACACCTCCGACGTGGAGTGCCCGGACGAACTCGGGTGCCAGTCGATCCCCGCGCCGTACGTGAAGTTCAGCGACGAGGAGGGGGACTACGGCAACCACGACCTGGCCGAGCGGCCGAACGACGAGAAGGTCAACTACATCCTGATCCACGACACCGAAGCCACCTGGGACACCACGCTCAAGCTGGTGCAGGACCCGCACTACGTGTCGTGGCACTACTCGATCCGGTCCAACGACGGGCAGATCGCGCAGCACGTACCGACCAGGGACGTGGCCTGGCACGCCGGCAACTGGTACGTCAACTCGCACTCGATCGGCATCGAGCACGAGGGCTTCGCGGCCCAGGGCACCTGGTACACCGAGGCGATGTACCGCACCTCGGCGAAACTGGTGACCTACCTGGCGGCGAAATACGACATCCCGATCGACCGGGCGCACATCATCGGGCACGACAACGTACCGGGGATCACCCCGTCGCGGGTCGCGGCGATGCACTGGGACCCAGGCCCGTACTGGGACTGGGGGCACTACTTCGCGCTGCTGGGCAAGCCGTTCAAGGCGACCGGCACCTCCGCCGCCAAGCTGGTGACGATCAGGACCGACTACGCGACGAACAAGCTGGTCTTCACCGGATGCGATCCGGCCAACCCGTCGGCACCGTGCCCGGCCCGCAGCTCCACCACGTCGATCCTGCACACCCAGCCGTCGGACGACGCGCCACTGCTCAACGACATCGCGCTCCGGCCCGACGGCACACCCGACACCATGGGGATCAGCGACATCGGCAGCCGGGTCGACACCGGGAACCGGTACGCCGTCGCCGACGTGCAGGGCGACTGGATCGCGATCTGGTACCTCGGCCAGAAGGGCTGGCTGCACAAGTCCGACACGGTGTGGGCGACCGGTCTCGTGGTCACCCCGAAGGCTGGGAAGACCTCGGTCCCGGTGTACGGGCGCGCGTACCCGGAAGCGTCCGCGTACCCGTCCGGCGTACCGGTGCAGTCGATCGTGCCGTTGCAGTACGCCATGCCGGCCGGCCAGCGCTACACGCTCGGTCAGTTGCCGTGGACCGACTACTACCACGCGACCACGTACGACTACGCGGGTCACACCGTGGTACGCGGCAAGGACCGCTACTACCAGGTCCAGTTCGGACACCGGTTCATGTACGTACGAGCCGCGGACGTGGATCTGATTCCGTCGGGCGCCTAGCCGACGCAGTCGGACAGCGGGGTGAACCTGACCGGAATTCCGCCACTCCGCGGAACATGCCGCGGCGACGCGGGTCAGCCGATCGAGGCGGAACGTTCGGTCTCTGACCGCTCGCCGGTACCGGAGCGCTCGCTCGCCGCGCGGTCGGCTGCGGCCACGGCCCGCTCGCCGGGGCGGTCGCTGCCGCCGGTGCGGTCGCTGCCGCCGGTGCGGTCGGCGATCGTACGGCCACCCACCACGGCCGCCAGTACGTCGGCCATGGTCACGATGCCGAGCGGCCGCTGATCGTCGCTGACCAGCACGATGTGGCCGCGACCCCGCCGCATGTGCAGCATCAGGTCGGCGAGCGTACGGCTGGCGGTCACCACCGTGAGCGGCCGGATCAAGTCACGGGAGATCGGCTGCCGCCGTGCCGACCCGTTGATCCCGAGCACGTCCTTCACGTGTACGAAGCCCAGCACCTTCCGCGTCTCCCGCTCGATCACCGGGAACCGCGACCAGCGGGTACGCGTCGCCAGCACCTCCAACGACCCCGGCGAAATATCGTCGGGCACCGTGTCGACGCTCGCCCACGGCCGCAGTACGTCAGCCGCGGTGCGCCGGTTGAGCGCGAGCGCCCCGGTGATCCGGGCGTACGCCTCCGGGTCCAGCAGCCCTTCCGTACGGGACTCGGTCACCAGTCCGGCCAGTTCCTCGGCGGTGTAGACCGTCTTGACCGCGTCGACGGCTTCGATCCCCCAGATCCGCAGCAGCAGCCGGGACGCGGTCTTCATCGCCAGCAGCAGCGGCTTGGTGGCGAGGCAGAACCACAGCATCGGCGGCCCCAGCCACAGCACCGACGCTTCCGGGCCAGCGAGGGTGATGTTCTTCGGCACCATCTCGCCGAGCACCGTGTGCAGGAAGACGATCACGCCCAGCGCGAGCACCAGCGCCACCGGATGCACCATCTGCTCCGGCAGCCCGAGCGCGCCGAACGGACCGACCAGCACCCCGGCCAACGCGGGCTCCGCGATCGCGCCCAGCCCCAGCGAACAGATCGTGATGCCGAGCTGCGCACCCGCGATCATGAGCGGGATCTGGCTCATCGCGGACAGCGCCAGCCTCGCCCGCGCGGAGGTCGCCGCCAACGGCTCCACGGCGGTACGCCGGGAGGCGATCAGCGAGAACTCGCCGCCCACGAAGAACGCGTTGCCCAACAGCAGCACCAGGCTCGCGAACACCGCCCCGGTGCTCATGCGCCGGCCTCGTACTCGTCGGGATGCCAGTCGGCAGGGGGTCGTACGCGTACCTGCTCGACCCGGTGCCGGTCGACTTCCGTGACGGTGAACTCCCAGCCCTCGTACGTCAGGGTCTCGCCTTCGGCGGGGATGTGACCGAGCTGCGCCATCAGGAATCCGGCGAGCGTCTCGTACGGTCCCTCGGGCAGCCGGAAGCCGGTCTGCTCGGCGACCTCGTCCTCCCGCAGTACGCCCGAGACGAACCGGGTCGGGTCCGCACCCGCCACCATGACCGCGATGGCGTCCACTATGGACTCTTCGGGTTCGTCGTGCTCGTCGGCGATCTCGCCGACCAGCTCCTCGACCAGGTCCTCGATGGTGACCACGCCGTCGGTGCCGCCGTACTCGTCGACCACGACGGCGAGCGCCACGTCGGAGCCGCGCAGCAGGTCCAGCAGCGAGTCCAGATCGAGGTGCTCGGGTACGTACATCGGCTCGGTCATCACGGTGCGCACCGGAGTGGTCGCCCGCTGCGCCGGCGGTACGGAGAGCGCGTCGGTCACCGAGGCGACCCCGATGATCTGGTCGAGGGTCTCCTCGTACACCGGGAATCTGCTGTGGCCGGACTCGATCGCGGCGGTGAGCAGCTCCGCGACCGTGCTGGCGGCGGGCAGTCCGACCAGGTCGACCCGCGGCGTCATCGCCTCGGCGGCGCGCTTGTCGCCGAACCGGATGGTGCGCTGCAGCAGCAGCGCGGTCTCCCGGGGCAGCGCGCCGGCGCGGGCGGAGATCGCGGCGAGCAGGCCCAGCTCCTCGGGGGAACGCGCGCTGGCCAGCTCCTGCTGCGGCTCGACGCCGAGCCGGCGCACCACCCAGTTGGCGGAGCCGTTGAGCAGGTGGATCAGCCAGGCGAACACCGCGGAGAACGCCCGCTGACCGGGCGCGGCCCACCGGGCGGTGCCCATCGGACGCGAGATCGCGGCGTTCTTCGGCAACAGCTCGCCGAACAGCATCGAGATCAGAGTCGCGATCGCGAGCGCGATCACCGAGGCCGCGGCCTCACCGCCGAACCCGGCCAGCGCCGGACGCAGCAGTCGGGCGATCGCCGGCTCGGCGATGTAGCCGGTCAACAGCGCCGTGATCGTGATGCCGAGCTGCGCCCCCGACAACTGGAAAGACAAAGATCGAAGCGCCGCTTGTACGGTCTTCGCCCGCCGGTCGCCGCTCGCGGCCTGCTGCGCGATCTGCGTACGGTCGACCGTGACCAGCGAGAACTCGGCCGCCACGAAAAACGCGTTGCCGGCGGTGAGCAGGGCGAACGCCGCGAGCGGTAGCACCGCCGTTAACAATGGGCCGTCGATGGAAACCTGCCTCCTCGGCCCACCATGCTACCGGCGAGATCATCCGATCCCGCCGGTGAATCAGGGTCCGGGTGCGGGCGCTACTTGATCATCGGCCAGGAGACCCAGGTGGGGAAGACGTACCACTCGCCGCGGTTGGCGGCCATCGCGGCGAGGATGTGGTAGACGATCGCCGCGATCCACCACACCAGCATCACCGGTACGGCCACGAACGCCCCGAAGCCGCAGGTGGCGAACGAGACGATGATCCCGCCGACGGCGATGATCCCGACACTGATCGACAGGTTCAGCGCCTGGACGGCGTGGTGCTTGACGAACCCGGACTCGTCCTTCTTGACCACGTACATGACCAGGGCGCCGATCCAGCCGAAGAACAGCGCCAGAAGCTGGGTCAGCATCGCGGTCTGCCGCTCGTCGGGCCGCGGTACGTACTGGCCGTGGGCGTACGGCTGGACCGCGCCGTACCCGGGTTGTGCGCCGTAGCCGGCCTGGCCGCCGTACTGCTGCTGGCCGTACTGCTGCTGGCCGTAGCCGGTGGCGGGCGGCGGCATCGCTGCGGGCTCGTAGCCGCCGTAGCTGGGTTCCCCCGACACCGGCTGGCCGGAGACCGGGTGGCCCGGGTCGGGCGGATACCCCGACTGGTCGTACGCAGGCGGCCCGGAGCCGGGTTGGCCCGGGTTCGGCGGCGCCGAGTGGTCCGGTGCGCCCGGTGCCGAATAGCCCTCGTTCCCCCACGGGTCGGGCTGGCCCGGCGTACCAGGTCCCTGATAACTCATCGCACATCTCCCATGACGAGGTCGCGCCACGCACGCTACTGGAATCCCGCACCCACCACGGCGGGTACGTCAGATCCCCGACCTCACGCCCCGGGCTTCACCGACCGCAGCAGTACGGTCGCCACGTCCACCACCTCGACGTCCTCGGACGCGGCGCCTTCGGACGACGTGGCGATCCGGGGAGCCGTACCCGCACTTCGCGCGCCCGCCCTGGTCGGTGGCGGCCGGTCCATAGACTTGCCCGCGAGTCGGCCACACGATCCCGTGCCGGTCACCTGCTGAGGAGGCGTCAGATGAGGCCGAGAGGGATGGCCGGCGTACTCGCCGGGCTGCTGGGCGTCGCACTCGTGGGCGGCTGCACCACCCCCGGCACCGCTCGGAAGTCGTCGGGCAAGGCCCCGCAGACACGTCAGGCCGAATGGTCGATCCACCCCTCCGAGAAGTCCGGGAAGATCGTCGCCGCGCAGGCGATCGGCACCAGCGTGGTGGTCGTGTACGAGCACGAGGTCGCTGTGCTGGACCGCCGGACCGGCAAGCAGCGCTGGTCTGTCGGCGCCGAGTTCCCGAACAACCTCCAGCCCGCGGAACACTCGGTGCGAGTCACCCCCGACGCCCTGGTGCTGCTGCTCGAACCGGAACCCGGCCGACACGAGCCCGGCACCGCGATCGTGTACGACCTCGCGACCGGCAAGAAGCGTGCCACCCGCGCGTACTACTCGGACGGGACCGCCCACGTCGCAGTGACCGCCGACACGCTGCTGGTCGAGACCGGTACGGCCACCAACCCGGGCGAAGAGCCGGCCACGTACGCGCTGGAGTCGGTCGACCTCAAGACCGGCCGGCAACTCTGGAGCCACGACTACGGGGATCTGCGACCCCAGATCCAGCCGGGACCGGGCGACAACCCCCTGTACGACCGGCCGCGCCGGGATCCGCTGCTCGCCCAGGACTCCACCCTGGCGGCGTTGCGCGGGTACGAGAAGTCCGGCAGGTCCCACGTGTACCGCACCCGGATCATCGACCCGCGCACCGGCCGTACGGTGGGTGACCCGGCCGAGACACCGCAGGGCAGCACCGTGTCGCTGCTCGACGACCGGCAGTACGCGGTCTGGGACAACGACGACGGCACCGACTGCGGCACGAGCGTGTCGGGCTACCAGATGACCGGCGACACTCGGGCGTGGCAGCTGGACCTGGCGGCCTGGCGGAACGAGACCCGGCCCGAGTGCACCGATCTCTGGGAACCCATGATGGTGGAGCGCCGGCTGTTGACGTACACCCCGGAGGAACATCCGATCCTGGTCGACCCGGCCAGCGGCAAGACCGTCTGGACCGGCCCGGAGGGTTTCTACCCGATCGGCGTGGCCGGTGACGTGGTGGCCGGACGCGACTCCCGCGGAGACAACGCGGTGGTGGCGTACGACATCAGCCGCTCCCGCCGGCTGTGGGACGCCCGCGACGTCGGTGAGGGCATCTACTTCCGGTCCAGCACCGTGGTGCCCGGTTACCTGATCCTCGCCGCCGGGTCCGACGAAGTGTGGACATACCACCTGCGTACGGGAAAGAAGCTGCTCTGCGCCGGTGCCCACCAGCCGATCGGCGCCGGTGACGGATGGCTGGTCGCGGGCGAGCCGGGCGACACCGGCGACGAGACCGAGCTGCGCTACTTCGCGCTCTGAGTCGGACGGGCTGCGGGGCTCCCGGTGTCGTGCCGGAAGCCCCGCGCCGTCACGCCTGAGGCTTCACCGACCGCAGCAGTACGGTCGCCACGTCCACCACCTCGACGTCCTCGGACGCGGCGCCTTCGGACTTCTTGCCGGTGACGCCGTCGCCCAGCATCGTCATGCAGAACGGGCAGCTGACCGCGACCGTCTTGGCGCCGGTGGCGAGGGCCTCCTCGACCCGGTTGACGTTGATCCGGGTGCCGATCTGCTCCTCCATCCACATCCGGGCACCGCCGGCGCCGCAGCAGAAGGAGCGCTCCGCGAACCGCGGCATCTCAGTCAGGCCGCCGCCGTCGCCGTTGGGGCTCGCGACGGCGTCGAGCACCTCACGCGGCGGCGCGAACACCCGGTTGTGCCGACCCAGGTAGCAGGGGTCGTGGTACGTGACCCCCCCGTCGACCTGCTGCACCGGCGTCAGCTTCCCGTCGGCGACCAGCTTGGCGAGCAACTGGGTGTGGTGGATGACGTCGTAGTGGCCGCCGAGCTGGCCGTACTCGTTGGCGAGGGTGTTGAAGCAGTGCGGGCAGGTGGCGACGATCTTCTTGGCCGGCCGGTCGCCGGCTGAGCCTCCCCCGGAGCGACCCGGGCTCCCGAGAACCTCGTTGAGAGTCTCGGCGGTCTGCTGAGCCATCATCTGGAACAGGAACTCGTTGCCGATCCGCCGCGCCGGGTCGCCGGTGCAGGTCTCGCCCTCGCCCAGGATCGCGAACTTCACGCCGGCCTCGTTGAGCAGGGTCGCGACCGCGCGGGTGGTCTTCTTCGCACCGTCGTCGAACGCCCCTGCACAGCCGACCCAGAACAGGTACTCGAAGTCCTCTTCGGGACCGGTCGCGCGCGGCACCTCGAAGTCCAAGGCCTTGGTCCAGTCCTCCCGGTCGCGCTGGCTGGCGCCCCACGGGTTGCCCTTGTTCTCCAGGTTGCGCAGCATCACGCCGGCCTCACTGGGGAAGCTGGACTCGATCATCACCTGGTAGCGGCGCATGTCGACGATGTGGTCGACATGCTCGATGTCCACCGGGCACTGCTCGACGCAGGCGCCGCAGGTGGTACACGACCAGAGCACGTCGGGGTCGATCACGCCGCCGTCGGCGATGGGCGCGACCAGCGGCCGCTCCGCCTCCTTCAGCGCGTCGGCCGGGACCGTCGCCAGCTGCGCCTCGGTCGCCTGCTCTTCGCCCATCGGGTCCTTGTGACCCCCGGCCAGGATGTACGGCGCCTTCGCGAACGCGTGGTCCCGCAGGTTCATGATCAGCAGCTTCGGGGACAGCGGCTTCTCGGTGTTCCAGGCGGGGCACTGCGACTGGCAGCGGCCGCACTCCGTACAGGTGGCGAAGTCGAGCAGGCCCTTCCAGCTGAAGTTCTCCACCTGGCCGACGCCGAACGGCACCTTCTCCGGGTCCGCCTCTTCGAAGTCCAGCGGCTTGCCCTCGGACATGATCGGCTGCACCGGGCCCAGCCCGTGCGGGATCCGCTTGGTCACCACGTTCAGCGGCGCCAGGAAGATGTGCAGGTGCTTGGAGTGCAGCACGATCACCAGGAAGGCGAAGATCACCGCGAGCTGGCCCAGTACGAAGACCGTCTCGATGACGTCGTTCGCGGTCGACCCGAGCGGCGCCAGCGCCCCGGCGGTGCCCCAGGACGCGAAGGCCCACCTGCTGTGGTCGAACGGGAAGTTGCCGGTGTTCCACTGCGCGCCCCGGTAGAGCAGCAGCGTCGCGACCACCAGGAAGATCATCCCGAGTACGACCCAGGCGGCCCCGGTGTGCGAGCCGTAGAACCGCGACGAGCGGTCCAGCTTCGCCGGATCCTGCTGCCGCCGCAGCACCGCGAACGCGATGATCCCGACCAGTACGGCGACCGCGAAGAAGTCCTCCAGGAACCCGAGCACAGGCGACCGTCCGACGAACGGGATCGCGAAGTCCCGTACGAACAGCGCACCGTACGCCTCGATGATGGTCAGGAACAGGACGACGAAACCCCAGAAGGTCAGGAAGTGCGCGACCCCGGGGATCGACCAGCGCAGCAGTCGCCGCTGCCCGAAGACCTCGACGACCTCGGCCTTGACCCGGGCTCCGAGATTGTCGAACCGTCCGTACGCCGGCTGGCCTGAGCGGATCAGCTGGAACAGCCACCAGGCCCGGCGCCCGGCGATGACGGCGGTGACCACGGTCATGAGCAGCCCGATGACCAGGCGCAACGTCATCACGACATCCTCCTCGCTGGGACGGACGAACGCCGCCACTCTAGTCGAGAACCTACCGGCCAGTAACGTGAGGATTCCCTCACCCGCCCGCTCCTACCAGCGACCTCACACTAAACCTGAGCAGCCCGAATTGGGCGGTTGTGCCGCCGGCGCGTGGAGCATGTCACGGTCCTGCCGCGCACCGGACCTGGACAAGCCTCGGGGGCGACCACTCCGGCCGCCCCCGAGGTGCCCGATCAGCGACTACACCGCCGCCGCCTCAGGCGTACGGCGAGCCGGCACCGCAGGCTCGGCATCCAGGTTGACCTTGGGCAGCAGCCGGTCCAGCCAGCGCGGCAGCCACCAGTTGACCGTGCCGAACAGCTCCATCATCGCCGGCACCAGCACCAGCCGTACGACCGTCGCGTCCACGAAGACCGCCACGGCGAGCCCGAGCCCGAGCTGCTTGACCCCGATGTCGGCGCCGAGCATGACGGACAGGAACACCGCGATCATGATCGCCGCCGCCGCGGTGATCACCCTGGCCGTACGGGTCAGTCCGTCGCGGACTGCCTCCCGGGTCCTGCCGGACGCGTCGTACGCCTCCCGGACCCGCGAGAGCAGGAACACCTCGTAGTCCATGGACAGCCCGAACAGCACCGGGAACATGATCATCGGTACCCAGGCGGTGACCGGCATCGTGGTCGGGAAGTTCAGCTGCTCGCCCAGCCATCCCCACTGCAACACCGCGACCAGTACGCCGAACGACGCCCCGATCGACAGCAGGTTCAGCAGTCCGGCCTTCAGCGCGATCGGGATCGACCGGAAGATCACGACCAGTAGCAGCAGTGACAGTCCGACCACGACGGTCACCACCAGCGGCAGCCGGTCCGCGGTCAGCTCCGCGTAGTCGATCGCCGCCGCCGCCGACCCGCCGACCAGCGCGGGCTCGCCGGCCAGCTCCGCCCGGATCCGGGTGACCAACTCCGCAGTCGCCGCGGACTGGGTCCCGGTCGTGGGCCGTACGGCGAGGATCGCGAGGTCGCCGTCCGGGCTGGTCTGGGGCGGGCTCACCGACGCCACGCCGGCCACGTCCCCGATCCGGGAAGCCAGGGCGGCCGGGTCGCCGGAGGGCAGTTTCACGACCACGGCCAGGGTCGCGTCGAACCCGTCGCCGAACCCGTCGGTGAGGATCTTGTGGCTGGCGTACCCGCTGGTGTTCCTGGGTTGGGTGCTGGCGTCCGGCATCGAAAGCCGCATGCTCAACGCCGGTACGCCGAGCAGCACCAACACCACCGAGGCGAGCAGCGCGGCGACCACCGGGCGGCGGAACACCACCCCGGCCCAGCGCGCCGACCACGGTGTCGCCGACTGCTTGCGGCGGTGCACCGAGAGCCAGTCGATCCGGCGGCCGGCGAAGCCGAGCAGCGCCGGCAGCAGGGTGACCGCAGCCGCCATGGTCATCGCGACGGTGACCGCCGAACCGACCGCGACGCCCTGCATGAAGTCCAGGCCGAGCAGCAGCAGCCCGAGCAGGCCGACCACCACGGTGCCGCCCGCGAACAGCACTGCCCTGCCGGCCGTCGCGGTCGCCGTCACCACCGCCTCTTCGGGGGTACGACCAGCCGCCAGCGCCTCCCGGTACCGGGTCACGATGAACAGCGCGTAGTCGATGCCGACGCCGAGGCCGATCATGGTGGCGAGGATCGGCGCGAAGCTGGGCGCGGGGAACACGTGCTGCAGCAGCGACAGCCCGGACAGCCCGATCGCGATGCCGAAGACCGCGGTGAGGATCGGCAGCCCCATCGCCAGCACCGACCCGAACGCGATCAGCAGCACGATCGCCGCCGCGAGCAGGCCGATGCCGTCCGCCGGGCCGCCGCCGGGGGTCTCGGCCGCGTTCACCGCTTCACCGCCGAGTGCCAGGCTCACGCCGTCGCCCGAGTCGGACGTCACGTCGGAGATCAGCCTGGTGACGTCGCCCGGCGGCAGGTCCGCACTGGACACGTCGAGGGTGGCGACGGCGTACCCGGTGTGCCGGTCGCCGGTGACCTGGTACGGCGCGTCGTAGGGAGAGGTCACCTGATCGACGTGGTCGGCGGCGAGCAGCCGGTCGATCGCGCGTTGCACCCGGTCGCGTATCGCCGGGTCATCGATCGGCGCGTTGGAGTGGACAGCAAGGGTGATGGTGTCCTTGGCGCGTTCCGGGAAGTGCTTCTCCAGCAGCTTCTGCGCCTGGCCGGACTGGGTGGTCTGGTTGCCGAAGTCGGTGGTGGCCGGCGCGCCGTACTGGCCGGCGAGGTAGATCGCCAGTGCCGTGGCCGCGACCCATCCCAACAGTACGAACAACCGGCGCCGGTAACAGGCGGCGGCGAGCCGCGAAAGCAGGGTCGGCTTCAAATGCGGTGTCAGCTTCATGCCCTGATGCTGTCCGCGGACCGGTTCCGGTCCGTCCGCCCACAGCAGACACTTCGCCGGTACGGCTACTGCGCGGGCGTACTCCCACCGGAGTACGTGCCGGGCGTGACCAGCCCGGTCTCGTACGCGAAGACCACGAGTTGCGCCCGGTCGCGCGCGCCGACCTTCGCCATCGCCCGGGAGACATGGGTCTTCGCCGTCAACGGGCTGACCACGAGCTGACCGGCGATCGCGTCGTTGGACAACCCGGCGGCGACCAGTTGCACCACTTCGCGCTCCCGGCTGGTGAGCAGCGCCAACTCGGGCGGCTCCCGGCGCGGCGCGTTCCCCGGGCCGGCCGCGACGGACCGGGCGATCACGGTACGGGTGACGCTCGGCGAGAGCAGGGCGTCGCCGCCGGCCACGATCCGTACGGCCTGGAGCAGTTCCTCCGGCTCGGTGTCCTTGACCAGGAATCCGCTGGCTCCCGAGCGCAGCGCAGCGAAGACGTTCTCCTCCTCCGCGAACGTGGTCAGCACGACCACTCGTACCCCCGACAGGTAGGGGTCGTCGGTGATCCGCCGGGTCGCGGTCACACCGTCGACCTCCGGCATTCGCAGGTCCATCAGTACGACATCCGGCCGCAACTCGCGGGCCAGCGCCACCGCCCGTCCTCCGTTGGTCGCCTCGCCGACGACCTCGATATCGGGCGCGCTGTCCAGCAGCACCTTGAACCCGGCCCGTACGAGCGCCTGGTCATCGGCGAGCATCACCCGGATCACAATGCCTCCTGGTTCGCGACGGCGGGGCCCGCAAGCTCGCTCCTCGCGCTCACGAAACCTCCCTGGGCAGTCTGGCGAGCACGGTGAAGCCACCGCTGGGTCGTGCACCGGCGGAGAACTCGCCACCCAGCGACTCGACTCGCTCCTGCATGCCGGACAGGCCGTGCCCGCCGGTGGTCTGCCAACCGGCCGAGCCGCTGCCCGGGTCCTCGGAGCCCGAACCACCGACGCCGTCGTCGGTGACTTCGAGGGTGATCGACTCGGGATCGACCGTGACGGCGACCGACGCGGTGGCCGCGGCGCCGGCGTGCCGGAGCACGTTGGTCAGTGACTCCTGCACGATCCGGTACGCCGCGTGGTCCACCGGCCGCGGCAGGTCGTGGCCGGCCAGCTCGCCGGTGACGGTCACGTCCAGCCCGGCGGCGCGTACCGCTTCCAGCAGGGCCGGAAGCCGGTCGAGCCCGGAGTCGCGGTCGGACAGCACCGGCCGTTCGTCGGCCCGCAGAACCTCCAAGGTGGTACGCATCTCCGCCAGCGCCGACTTGCCGGTCTGCCGGATCGCGTCCACCGCCTCGCGGGCGCGCTCGGGATCACTGCCGATGAGGTGCGAGGCGGCGCTCGACTGGACCGTGATGGTCGCGATCGCGTGGGCCACGGTGTCGTGCAGTTCGCGGGCGATCCGCAGCCGCTCCACGACGACCCGCCGCTGCGCTTCGGACTCGCGCTCCTCCTCGGCCAGCCGGAGCCGTTCGGTGACCTCGGCGGCGTACGCCCGGCGACTGCGTACCAGGGCGCCGAGCAGCATCGCGACGGCGACCAGCGCGATCTGCGGCAGGAACAGGTCGACCACGAAGAACGGCGAGGTGCCGTGGCGCAGGGTCACGAACATGCCGCTGCCGAGGAAGAACACCGGCACCGGCAGCGACGCCCAGATGTACCCGGCCACCGCGCAGGCGTACAGCGGCACGACCATCACGAGGGCGGGCGGGAATCCCCGGTAACGCATCGCGTAGAAGATCAACAGGGCCAGGCCGACCAGGTAGATCGAGGTCACGGGGTACCGCCGGCGCAACAGCACCGGCAGCGCCATCGCCACCCCGAGCGCGTACGCGAACCAGTCCGGGGCGACGGAGTGCGGCTCGCGGGCGGACACGATGGCGATCTCGACCGAGACCAGTACGACGACCGTCAGCCCGACGTCGACCAGCCAGCGCCGCGGCACCGGCGGAAGTGTCAGCACGCGAACAACGTACCCGTGTGGTGGGTCACCGCGGCCCGACGCGGACTTGAACGTGTTCAACAGTCGGTCTACAGTGAGGGCAACCGAAAATTGAACACGTTCAAAGAAGGTGATCCGCGGTGGAGTCGAACCTCCCGATGGACCTGGCGTACCTCGGTCTGAGCATCGCGTTGACCGTCGTGGTCGCGCTCTCGCTCGCCAGGTACGGCAAGGTCTTCCTCACCGACGTGTTCGGCGACGCCAACCTCGCCGACTCGGTCAACCACCTGCTGGTCGTCGGCTTCTACCTGGTCAGCCTCGGGTACGTCGCGGTCACCGTCAGGTTCGACGGGCTCGGCGGAGACGCCGGCAACCCCGTGGAGCTGCTGTCGCTGAAGCTCGGCTGGGTGCTGCTCGGCCTCGGCGCGCTGCACGCGGCCGTGGTCTACAGCCTCTCCCGGATCCGCCGCCGCCGGCTCGCCGAGCGGCCCTTCGTGGAGCCGGCCCGCACCAGCCAGCCGGCGAGCCGTACCAGGCAGCCTGCCCGGCAGCCCGCCGCGGCATGGCCGAACCCGTGACCACACCGACCGGCCACACCGAGACCGTGCCCACAAAGACCGGGCCCACTCGGGGCGCCCAGACCCGCCAGCTCATCGTCGACACCGCCGTACGGCTGTTCGCGGAGCGCGGGTACGAGCAGACCACGATGCGCCTGGTGGCCGCCGAGGCTGGCGTCTCGCTGGGCAGCGCCTATTACTACTACGACTCCAAGGAACACCTGGTCGAGGCGTTCTACGAGCGGCTGCAGACCGACATCTGGGCCGCCGCGATACCGCGGCTGAGCGGAGTCACCGGCTTCACCGAGCGGCTCAAGCTGGTGCTGCACACCGCGGTGGACACGATGACTCCGTACCACAGCTTCGCCGGAAAGTTGATCCAGACCGCGACCGACCCCGCCTCACCGGTGAGCCCGTTCAGCCCGGAGTCCAGCGTGGCGCGGGAGGCGAGCATCGGCCTGTTCCGCGACGTCGTCGGCGGCGCGAAGGTGAAGCTGGACGACCGGCTGCGCGACGAGCTGCCCGAGCTGCTGTGGCTCGCCCACATGGGCATCACGCTGTACTGGGTGCACGACACGTCGCCCGGTCAGGCCAAGACCCGGCTGCTGATCGACCGGGCGACGCCGCTGGTCGGCCGGCTGGTCGAGCTCACCCGCCTGCCGGTCCTGCGTTCAGTCACCCACGAAGTCCTCGAACTGGTACGCGCGCTGCGCCGGTGACGCTTCGCACGTCGGCAATCGGACGGGATTTCGGCGAACCGGACGGGTCCCCGCTAAGGTTGCGTGTGGCGGACTCAACTTCCCCTTGACGATCGTCGGGGTCGAAGCAACTATTGAGTCCGGTCGACTCAACTCTGAGTGCGACCCACGATATGAGCACACTCCCACTGGAGGGAACGAGACATGGCACGTGCGGTCGGCATCGACCTCGGGACGACCAACTCCTGCATGGCTGTCCTGGAGGGCGGCGAGCCCACCGTCATCGCCAACGCTGAGGGGGCGCGGACGACCCCGTCCATCGTTGCGTTCGGCAAGAAGGGCGAGGTTCTCGTCGGCGACATCGCGAAGCGTCAGGCGGTGACCAACCCGGACAAGACCGTCCGATCGGTGAAGCGCCACATGGGCAGCGACTGGTCGGTCGACATCGACGGTAAGAAGTACACCGCCCAGGAGATCAGCGCGCGGGTGCTCATGAAACTCAAGCAGGACGCCGAGGCGTACCTGGGCGAGACCATCACCGACGCGGTGATCACCACTCCGGCGTACTTCAACGACGCGCAGCGCACCGCCACCAAGGAGGCGGGCGAGATCGCCGGCTTCAACGTGCTGCGGGTGGTCAACGAGCCCACCGCGGCGGCGCTGGCGTACGGCCTGGACAAGGGCGAGAAGGAGCAGACCGTACTGGTCTTCGACCTGGGCGGCGGCACCTTCGACGTGAGCCTGCTGGAGATCGGCGAGGGCGTCATCGAGGTCAAGGCCACCAGCGGTGACAACCACCTCGGCGGCGACGACTGGGACCAGCGGCTGATGGACCACCTGGTCACCACGTTCAAGGGCCAGCACGGCATCGACCTGTCCAAGGACAAGATGGCCATGCAGCGGCTCAAGGAAGCCGCCGAGAAGGCGAAGATCGAGCTGTCCGCCACCACCTCGACGACGGTGAACCAGCCGTACATCACCGGTGGTGCCGACGGCCCCCTGCACATGGACATCACGGTCACCCGCGCCGAGTTCCAGCGGATGACCCAGGACCTGCTGGACCGCTGCAAGGGCCCGTTCGAGCAGGCGATCAAGGACGCCGGGCTGCAACTGTCGCAGATCGACCACGTGATCCTGGTCGGCGGCTCCACCCGGATGCCCGCCGTGACCGAGCTGGTCAAGCAGCTCACCGGCCAGGAGCCCCACAAGGGCGTCAACCCGGACGAGGTCGTCGCCGTGGGCGCCGCGCTGCAGGCCGGTGTGCTCAAGGGCGAGGTGAAGGACGTACTGCTGCTCGACGTGACCCCGCTGTCGCTGGGCATCGAGACCAAGGGCGGCATCTTCACCAAGCTGATCGAACGGAACACCACGATCCCGACCAAGCGCTCGGAGATCTTCACCACCGCGGACGACAACCAGCCGTCGGTGCTGATCCAGGTCTTCCAGGGCGAGCGGGACATCGCGGCGTACAACAAGAAACTGGGTACGTTCGAGCTGACCGGCCTGCCGCCGGCGCCGCGCGGCGTACCGCAGATCGAGGTCACCTTCGACATCGACGCCAACGGCATCGTGAACGTCTCCGCCCGCGACATGGCGACCAACAAGTCGCAGGCGATGACCATCACCGGCGGCTCGTCCCTGCCCAAGGACGACATCGACCGGATGATGCGCGACGCCCAGGAGCACGCCGACGAGGACAAGAAGCGGCGTGACGAGGCCGAGACCCGCAACCTGGCCGAAGGCCTGCAGTGGCAGGCGGAGAAGTTCCTCGCCGAGCACGGCGACAAGTTGGCCGAGGACAAGAGGTCCCAGATCAACGAGGCGCTGTCGGACCTGCGGTCTTCGCTGGGCGGCACCGACATCGAAAAGATCAAGGAAGCCCAGGAGCAGCTCGCCACCGTGATCCAGGAGGCCGGCGCCGCGATGTACGCGCAGCCCGGCGAGGGTGAGCAGCCGGGTGCCCCCGGTGCCGAGCAGCCCGGCGCCGCCGGCGCGGCCGGTGGCCCGACCGCCGGCGCGGCCGGTGGTGACTCGGGTGGCGAGGACGTGGTGGACGCCGAGATCGTCGACGAGGACGACAAGAAGTGACAGAACGCGACGCCGACCGGACTGCGCGGCCACAGCAGGCCGCTCAGTCCGGTCGAACCAAGCCTGACACCGAGGCTTCGGAGCCGACGTTCGTGGTACGCGACAAGCGGCGCAAGCCGAGCCCCCGGCCGCGTTCCGACTCGGCCACCGACGCCTCGGCCGGCGCCTCGGGGGAGGGCGACGTGCCAGAAAAGACGAAGGGGAGTACGACGGAGCAGCGCGACACCGCGCGCCGGTCCACCGAAGCAACGACCAAGCGCGACGACGCGACAGAACACGAAGCGCCGCCGAAGACCGCCAAGTCGGACACCGCCGGTGGCTTCGCCGCCGAAGCCGCGGCCCTGCGTACGGAGCTCGACGACCGTACGAGGGACCTGCAGCGGCTGACCGCCGAGTACGCCAACTACCGGCGCCGGGTCGAACGGGACCGCGCGTTGGTGGCCGAGCAGGCGACCGCTTCGGTGCTGGCCGAGCTGCTCGGCGTACTGGACGACCTGGACCGGGCGCGGGACCACGGCGACCTGGTGGGGCCGTTCGGGGCGGTGGCGGAACAGCTCGTCTCCGTACTGACCAAGCTCGGGCTGGAGCCGTTCGGGGAGCCGGGCGACGAGTTCGATCCCAAGCGCCACGAGGCGGTGGCCCACTCGCTGTCCAGTGAGGTCAGCGAGCCGACCTGCGTACGGGTGTTCCGGCGCGGCTACCGGTTCGGTGAGCGGTTGCTGCGGCCCGCCCTGGTCGCGGTCGCCGACCCGTCGGGCGACGAGCCCGACGAGCCGGCTTCGGGCACGGGGCGGGCCGAGCCGGCTTCGGGTGCGCGGCGGGGCCAGGCCGAGCAGCCGGAGACGGACCAGCCCGCTGCCGATGGCGAGACCGACGAGGCCACCGTCGTCGAAGGCGAGGTCGTCGAAGTCCACGGCGACGTGATCGAGGTCGAGGCCGAGCGGGACGATGCCGCCGCGGCAGCCGACGCGGAAGCCGACGCGGATTCCGGCGGCCAGCCGGCGGCCACGACGGAGGAGCAGGCGGGGTCACGTACCCCGGAAAAAGCGGACTGACCCGGAGAGGGGGTGTGTCAGGTGAGCGCCAAGGACTGGTTGGAAAAGGACTTCTACGCGGTGCTGGGCGTCGCCAAGGACGCCCCCGGCGATCAGGTGAAGAAGGCGTACCGGAAGCTGGCGCGTGAGCTGCACCCGGACCACAATCCGGGCAACACCGACGCGGAGCAGCGGTTCAAGGACGTCTCCGAGGCGTACTCGGTGCTGTCGGACCCGAGCAAGCGCAAGGAGTACGACGAGATGCGCTCGCTGTTCGGGGCGGGCGCATTCCGGCGCGGGGCGCGTACCGGCGGCGGCCCGGGACCGGGCGGCGGCGTGCCGTTCGACCTGAGCGACCTGTTCGGCGAGTCGGCGGGTGCCGGCGCGGGCGGCTTCAGCGGACCCGCCGCGGGTGCGGGTGGCTTCTCCGACCTGTTGGGCTCGATGTTCGGCGGCGGCAACCGGGCGCGGCGTGGCCCCGCGCGGGGACGCGATGTCGAAGCCGAGGTCACGCTCACGTTCGAAGAGGCGGTACGCGGCGCGACCATTCCGTTGACGCTGCGGGCGCCCGGGGTCTGCGACACCTGCCACGGCACCGGCGCGAAGCCGGGCACCACGCCGCGGACCTGTCCGCACTGCCGCGGTACGGGTCTGGTGACCACCAACCAGGGCGCGTTCAGCTTCGCCGAGCCGTGTCGCGAATGTCAGGGTGTGGGCACCATCGTGGACGAGAAGTGCCGCGAATGCCGGGGCACCGGCGGCGTCACCAAGTCGCGCACGCTGCGGGTGAAGATCCCGCCGGGCGTGACCGAGGGGCAGCGGATCCGGCTCAAGGGCAAGGGCGAACCGGGCGACCGCGGCGGCCCCGCGGGCGACCTGTACGTGCTCGCGCATGTGAAGCCCGACTCGCTGTTCGGCCGCTCGGGCGACAACCTCACGGTCACCGTCCCGGTCACCTTCCCCGAAGCGGCACTGGGTACGGAGTTGCGCGTGCCCACTTTGGACGGTTCAGTAGGAGTACGCGTGCCGCCCGGCACACCCAGCGGCCGTACCTTCCGGGTACGGGGCCGGGGTGGGCCGAAGCGGGACGGTTCCGGCCAGGGCGACCTGCTGGTGACCGTCGACGTGGTGGTGCCGCAGGAGCTGTCCGAGGAGGCGCGCAAGGCGCTCGCCGACTTCGACGCCGCCTCCCCCGCGGCGCCTCGGGAGCGGATCGACGCGGAGGTGAGACGCCGTGCCGGATAAAGCGCGGTTCTACGTACGCCTGGAGCGGACCCCCGACGCCAAGGTGCTGGTGATCTCGGTGGCGGCCCGGATGGCCGGCATGCACCCGCAGACCCTCCGGCAGTACGACCGGCTGGGCCTGGTGCAGCCGGGTCGCGCCGCGGGCGGCAGCCGGCGGTACAGCGCCCGGGACGTGGCCCTGCTGCAGGAGATCCAGCGCCTCTCGCAGGACGAGGGCGTCAACCTCGCCGGGGTGAAGCGGATCATCGAGCTGGAGCAGGCCGTGGCCGCCCTGCAGGCCCGGATCGACGAGTTGGAGGTCGAGCTCGAGGCCGCGCACCGGCGCCGGATGGAGATCGAGGCGGCCGCCCGGGCGTACCGGAAGGATCTGGTACCCGTTCGGGAGAGTGCCCTTGTGGTTTGGCGACCTGCGCGTCAGGATGACCAGCGGTAGACCGGCGTGACCTGGTATGACCGTGCCTTACCGGCTTGTTGGCTTTCAGGCGGTTCGGGATGGCTCCGGGGGGAAGGCGCCGCATTCCACTATGGATGCCGTAACGGCCAGGGAGGGACCACGATGGGTCTGTTCGACAAGGCGAAGGAACTTGCCGAGGAGCACCCCGACCAGGTCAACGAGGGCCTCGAGAAGGCCAAGGACCTGATCGGCGAGAAGACCGACGGCAAGTACGACGACCAGATCGACCAGGGCGTCGACAAGGCCAGGGAATTCCTCGGCACTGACGAGTAGTCCGCACGAGTCGCAGAAGGGGCGTGGCCGGGGGGCCGCGCCCCTTCGTCGTAGCCGGGGCCGCGTGCTACCTGCCGCTATGAGCGGCGTGTCCAAATGTCTTTTGTGTACCGAGATGCGCGGCCCGTCTGCATGTGTTGGTATGCGAAGTGGTACGGGCGTTCGCCGTACCGGAACGAGTCCAAAGTTGCCCTCGGGGGGACTCGGGGGCGGGGGGAAGAAGGGAGCCCGACATGGGCCTTATGGACAAGTTCGACGACATGAAAGACAAGGGCAAGGACTTTGCCGGCGAGCACGACGACCAGGTGAACGAGGCCTTGGACAAGGGCAAGGACTTCGCCAACGAGAAGACCGGCGGAAAGTACTCCGAGCAGATCGATCGCGGTGCCGAGCAGGTTCGCGAGCGTACCGAGGACTACACCCAGCGGTGACCCTGACCGGGGCCGGAGAACGGTGCGGAAGCCGGGTGATCGGCTTCCGCACCGTTTCGTCTGCGCCCCGCGCGGTCAGGGGCGCCAGCGTTGGTGCTTCGTACCGGTCTCGGGGGCGCGGACCAGGTCGAGTCTCGGCTTCGGCCCGTCGGTACGACCGGTCACGGGCCGGCGGTTGCCCGGCCGGAACTGGTCCGGCCAGTCGACGGCGTACTGCTGTTCGGCGGCGGCGTGCAGAGTCCACTGGGGGTCGTAGAGGTGGGTACGACCCAGCGCGCACAGGTCGGCACGGCCGGCGAGCAGCAACGAGTTGACGTCGTCGTACGAGGAGATCGCTCCCACGGCGATCACCGCGATGTCGGGGACCGCCTGGCGGATCCGATCGGCGTACGGGGTCTGGTAGGACCGCCCGTAAGCAGGGCGTTCGTCGGAGACCACCTGGCCGGTGGACACGTCGATCGCGTCCACGCCGTGCTCGGCGAACGCCTTCGCGATTCGTACCGCAGCCACAGCGTCGATGCCGCCTGGGCGCCAGTCGGTGGCTGAGATGCGTACCGACATGGGCTTGTGGGAGGGCCAGACTGCCCGCAGCGCGTCGAAGACCTCGAGCGGGAAGCGCAGGCGGTTCTGCAGCGAGCCGCCGTAGCGGTCGGCGCGCTGGTTGGTCAGCGGTGAGATGAACGACGACAGCAGGTAGCCGTGGGCGCAGTGCAGCTCCAGCAGGTCGAAGCCGGCCGCGTCGGCCCGCCGTGCCGCCGCCACGAACTGCGAGCGGATCTCCTCGAGCTCCTCCAGCGACAGCTCGCGGGGCACCTGGTTGGCCGGCGAGTACGGGATCGGCGACGGTCCGCACACCTCCCAGTTGCCGTACGGCAGCGGCTCGTCGATCCCCTCCCACATCAGTTTGGTGGAGCCCTTGCGTCCCGAGTGACCCAGCTGCATCCCGACCTTGGCGCTGCTGAACCGGTGCGCGAAGTCGGCCACCCGCGCCCACGCGGCCTGCTGTTCGTCGGTCCAGAGGCCGCCGCAGCCCGGCGTGATCCGCCCTTCGGGCGACACGCAGACCATCTCGGTCATCACCAGTCCCGCGCCGCCGAGCGCCTTCGACCCGAGGTGCACCAGATGGAAATCCGTCGGTACGCCGTCGTCCGAGGAGTACATGTCCATCGGGGACACGATGATCCGGTTCTTCACCGTGAGCTCCCGCAGCCGTAACGGGTGGAACATCGGGGGCCGGTGCGCGACCGGGCCGGGGGTGACGCCGCGGGCGACTTCGTGGGCGGCGTACCAGTCTTCGATCCGGGTGGCGAACTCGGGATCCCGCAGCCGCAGATTGTCGTACGTGACGCGGCGGGAGCGCGTGAGGATGTTGAAGGCGAACTGCTCGGCGTCCTGGTGGGTGTACTGGCCGATGGTCTCGAACCACTCCAGGCTCGCCTGCGCCGCCCGCTGCGTCGACAGCACCACGGGGCGTCGTTCCAGCTCATAGGCATCGAGCGCGGCCGGCAGGGTGGTCTGCTCAGAGAGGCAGGCGGCGAGGGACAGGGCGTCCTCCATCGCCAGCTTGGTGCCGGAGCCGATCGAGAAGTGGGCGGTGTGCGCGGCGTCCCCGAGCAGGACGACGTTCCGGTGCCGCCAGGTCTCGCAGCGGACCGTGGTGAAGTTGATCCACCGCGAGTTGTTGCCGTTGAGCTTGTAGCGCGGCCCGGCACCGTCCGCGTCGCCGAGCAGGTCGCCGAAGATCTCCGCGCAGCGGGCCAGGGCGTGCTCGTCGCTCTCGCCCGGTGCGAACTCCCGGTCGGTGTCGAACCCCGCCTCGCGCCACACCTCGTCGTGCATCTCCACGATCAGCGTCGAGCCGGTCCTGTCGTACGGGTACGCGTGCACCTGCATCACGCCGTACGGGGTTTCGCGTACCACGAAGGTGAAGGCGTCGAAGACCTTGTCGGTGCCCATCCAGATGTACTTGCACCGCCGCGCCTCGAAGCTCGGCCGGAACTCGTCCGCGTACTTGGTACGGGTCGCCGAGTTCACCCCGTCGGCCGCCACGACGAGGTCATGTGTGGCGGCCAGCTCGTCCACGGGCGGCGCCTCCGTACGGTGCCGCACCCGGATGCCGAGGTCGAGGCAGCGGGCCCGGAGGATCTGGAGCAGGCGTACCCGACCCATGGCGGCGAACCCGTGACCACCGGACGTGACCACCTCACCGCGAGGGCAGTGGACGTCGATGTCGTCCCACCTGGCGAACTCGGCCTCCATTGCCCGGTAGATCACCGGGTCGGCGTGCTCGATGCCGCCGAGCGTCTCGTCGGAGAAGACCACCCCGAAGCCGAACGTGTCGTCGGGGGCGTTGCGTTCCCAGACGGTGATGTCGCGGGCGGGGTCGAGCTGCTTGGCTAGTGCGGCGAAGTAGAGGCCACCCGGGCCGCCGCCTATCACCGCGATGCGGTTGGACACGCAGCGAGCGTATGCTGTTTCTGCGACGACCGTCAATAACTCAGCAGGGCGGAGGGGCCATGAGGTTCGCTGGACGTACCGCCGTGGTCACCGGTGGGGCCGGAGGAATCGGGCGGGCCGTCTGCGCCGGGTTCGCCGTCGAAGGCGCCGCCGTCGCGGTGGTCGACGTGGACCCGGCGGCCGTGAGCGACACCGTCGACGGACTGGTGGCCGCCGGCGGGCTCGCCGGCGGGTTCGCCGCCGACGTCGCCGACCCGGGAGCGGTCGACGCGCTGATGCGCCGGATCCACGACGAGCTCACCGGCCCGCACATCCTGGTCACGCTCGCCGGCGGCTCGCTCGGCACCCCCCGCGACCTGGCGGACATCGAGCCCGACGATCTCGAACTGGTGCTCGGCGTCAACGTCAAAGGCACCTTCTACTGCTGTCAGGCGGCGGTGCCGTACCTGGGGCGAGGGCCGGGCGGGGCGATCGTCACCGTGTCGTCGATCGGCGGCCGCCAGCCCTCCCCCGTGACCGG
>WNGA01000625.1_pt1 | contig 70878 bp, 94 predicted proteins | sample 5400061 | NCBI WGS metagenome assembly WNGA01 (sample SAMN13153366, study PRJNA577476) | soil metagenome | isolation source: 100 cm soil or saprolite under grassland replicate 2 | place: USA:California | collected 2016-06-15
AATTAAGGAGGGAAAAAAGATCAGAGCGGGTGTGATCGTCGTCAGCGATTCAGTTGCAGCTGGAAAGCGAGTAGATAAATCTGGAAAATTCATCGTTAATTCCTTAAAAGATAGAAGTATTGACGTGATCGAATACAAAGTGGTGCCTGATGATAGTTCTGTTATTGAGAAACTCTTGAGGAAATATTCAGATGATCTCCATTTAAACTTGATATTGACTACTGGAGGAACAGGACTTGGTCCCCGAGACGTAACACCTGAAGCTACAAAAAAGGTCATAGAAAAGGAAATAACTGGAATTGCCGAAGGGAGTAGAGCATATGGGCAGAGAAGAACACCATTATCTATGCTCTCAAGAGGAGTTGCGGGCGTAAGGGGAACAAGTCTAATAATCAATATTCCTGGAAGTTTAAGGGCAGTATCTGAGTCCTTAGATTTCTTATTTCCGGCGTTAGAACATGCGTTCAAGATGATGGAGGGACATGGCCATTAATGAAATTTTATTGTTAATACTTGTTCCTCTTTTCTTTGCAGTAAGTTTTATTTATTCTAGTGTTGGATTTGCAGGAGGAAGTAGCTATATTGCCATTCTAGTACTTGTTGGAATAAATCTATACACCATCCCTCCGGTGTCATTGGCTCTGAACATAGTTGTGGCTTCAACGGCCCTCTTCAATTATTTGAGAGCTGGTCACTTATCGCTTCGTATTTCTATTCCGTTACTAATCTCAGTACCATTTGCTTTTATTGCTGGTTCTGCTGTACTACCAGAAGAACTTCTCATAATAATTTTCGTAATTTCTCTTTTTTCAGCTTCGGCCATGCTGCTATTAAGTGGCAGCCAAATAAAAATAAGGCAGGAGAAAATACGAAAATTAAATCTAAGTGTACCTAGGCTTTCATTAATCACATTACCAATAGGTGCTATTCTAGGGACTGTTTCGGGACTTGTTGGTATTGGTGGAGGTATCTGGTTATCGCCAATCTTGATATTAACTGGTCTAGCAAATCCAAAGACAGCTGCGGCCTCGGCAAGTTTATTTATACTCACAAATTCCGTTAGTGGGTTTGTTGCCCATTCAATTACTAAGGAAGTTGATTTCGCACTGATTTTACCATTGGCCTTTGTCGTCCTTCTTGGAGGATTTTTAGGCTCCAGGTTAGGGGCCTTTAAATTGAGTCACGAAAAATTGATTTTTATTGTAGGGATTATAGTAGCAATCGCAGGGATTAATCTAGCAACCAGACTATTCAAATAGAATTTTAATCATGAATTATACTCTCTTATCATCTAGAGGAATATATAAAATCTATCGGGTTACCTGACGAGAAAGAAAGGCCTGGAAGTAGGTTGACCTTTATTTGTTGTCCTTTGTTCATCATTGTTACTCCTTCTGGTACCATAACAAATCCATTTGCTCTAGTTAGAACTGTTATATTAGTAGTTTCACCGGTTATAGGTATTGCTTGAATGTCACCAAATCTTGATCGCCCCAGTTTTACATACAATATTTTCAGAAAGCTTTGAAATTTCTTACGTGCATGCCAACTATGAACGAGCCTCGCTATTATAATCCCATTTTTGTCTGTGGTGAGCCCCAACATGGCTCTCAAAAGAGGTAGTACGAATACGATAAAACCATTAATTGCTCCTTGTACTGGTCCAGGCAAGATAATAATTGGTTTGGATTTTAGGACAGCCAGTCCAATCACTCTTCCACGATCAAGTTTGATACCATGCACTAGAATTCCTGGTTTTCCCAATCTGTTGATTGATTCAGCGACAAGATCCCGAGCTCCTACAGATGAGCCACCTGTTGTGATAATAATATCGCTCTGAACTAATGCCAGCTTTATTTTCCTCTGTAATTCGTTAATCTTATCTTTGGTGACTCCTAGATCTAGCGAAAGTCCACCGCTTGCTTCGATTAGTCTAGAAATGATTCTACTATTGGTATTTAGGATTTTACCTTTATTAATATCATCCAAGTTATCAGTAAGCTCGCTACCGGTGGGAATTATCGCAATAATTGGTTTTCTAAAAACTTTTATTCTGCTAATACCAAGCATAGATATTAATGCTAAATCTTGAGCTCTAACTATATGTCCTTTATGTAGTAACAGCGCTTTCTTTTTGATCTCATTTCCTGCATAAGATATAAATGATCCTCTAGGAAAGGAGGAGTAAATTTTTATTGATCTGTTTTTATGTACTGGCTCTGTATATTCAATGGGAATAACAGTATCTGCTCCAGGAGGTAAATATCCACCAGTAGAAATCCTAATGGCTTCTCGTCTATGTAAGAAAGGATTTGGCAAAATATCAAATCTCATTTGACGTGCAACTTTGAGGATAACAGGATGATCGCGAGAGGTCTCTTTTATGTCTACATACCGTACGCCAAATCCATCCATGTGAGAAGAGTTTCTAGCCGGAATGTCAACATTTGATATGATGTCATTGTAAAGTACTCGTCCAAAAGAATCAAAAGTATGAATCGATTCTGCTGACGGCTTCATCTTGATAATGCGTACGACTTTACCATAACTAGCTCCGACCGAAGTATATGACGAGGGTGTCCAATGCATCGTCGTAGTATAGATGTTTGAATATTTAGATGATATGATTTGTCAGATATTGGATTGTTTCTTTCTACTGGCAGGGTATTTTTTAGAATTTCGTACTCTTTATATCATATGTTTCGATCAAATTTTTATGAATGAAAATGCTACAATAGTGCTACTATTTATTGGATTAATGTTGTCATTGCATCTTGGATGGCCCACGTTTTTAGTGGATCCGGTCTTCAGTTTGGGTCAAGAGGAGAACAATACGAAAAGTGTGCAGGGTAACGATGACGGGACAACTAGTAATGGGAAGAATATGACAATAAGTACTAGGAATATGACTTTTGGATCCTCACTTGACAATGCCAAGATGCATTTAATGGAAGCTATAATGGATCTCAAGGAAGGCAATACGAAAGGAGCAATGATGCAACTTAATATGACAGAAGAGGGAATTAAGATGCATGAAAAAGAGATGATGCAAATGATGGCGAAACAAAATATTTCGAATAGTACAGCTGTACCTGAAAAATAAACCACCATGAATTTCAATATGGAAGTGGATACCGTATTATTAAATTCATAGCAAAATGAGATCTGGAAAAAACCTTAAATCATTTAATCTTAAAATAAAAGCGTGACAGCTACAGCAGGTCACCAACTTAGAAGGTCTTTTATTGCAGGAATAGTTGCTGGTGCGCTAGCTATTGGAATTTCACTGCTAATCAGATCACTTGCTGGAGGGCCATTTCTTCCTGAGCTTGCATCGCAGACTTTATTTTCACTCACCCCAGGAGAGTTCGAGTCACAAGCAGTCGAGAACTTTGGACCTCTTGCAAAATATTCTGCTTTTACAGCCGCCATTATAATTAATTTCATCTTATACGGTGCGTTTGGAGTTATCATAGATAAAATTCACATCAAATCAAAAAAGAGCGGCTATGTAAGGAAGGCATTACTATCTTCGTTAGTTGCATACATCATCTTACTTATCATATCTGTTGCGCTAGTAACAACAATCCAGTTGAGATCCCCTACTGGAGCAATCTCAGTTCCTATCCTAGCAATCTCGTTAGCCATACCTCAAATTGTATTTGGGTTTGTGTTCGCTTCCTTCTTCAGGATCAGTAAACCAGTAAAAAAGGTTACTGATGTCAATGCTTATCAGTCGCCTCCTAACATTCAACGGAGGAACGTTAGTAGAAGGGACTTTCTTCAATTTATTACAGTTTCAGCAGTAGCTTTTCCGATTTTATATTTCGGATTAAATCGCTTGTTTTCAGAACAAAGTCAAGGACAAGAAGAACAGGAGCTCGCATCATCTTCACAATTACAGCCAAAATCAAGAACATTAGGTTTTGAAGATCCTATGTTAGCCCCACTTCTTGCCTCCGAAGTGACTCCTACTTACCTCTTCTATAGAATTGATATAAACCCAATAGTTCCAGTGGTCGATGAAAAAACATGGAACCTTAACATAAAGGGTTTGGTCAATAACCCATTTACAGTTAGTTATGATGAACTGAAGGCTATGCCTGCTGTAGAACAGTATGCTACCTTATCATGCGTGAGCAATAAGATTGGAGGTGATTTGATAAGTACTGCGTTGTGGAAAGGAGTTAAGCTTAAGCAAATCCTTGAAAAAGCTAAAGTCAAGCCAGGATCAAAATACATAGCATTCAGATGCTCTGATGGTTACGATGTTGGTATCCCATTAGAAAAAGGACTTATGGAAGGAACCATATTGGCATACGAAATGAACCTGGCTCCTTTAAATGCAAAACATGGGTTTCCTGTTAGGGCTATTGTACCGGGATTGTATGGTATGATGAACCCCAAATGGATAACAGAGATAGAGGTTGTTGACAATGTATATGAGGGCTATTGGCAAAGAAATGGTTGGACTAACAATGCGGATGTACATACTACTTCAACTACACTTATTCCTGGAGATGCAGAAGCAAGGGATAGATTTAGGAGATTGGATGAGATGCCAAAAATTGTACCTGGACAAAAAGCCCCAATTGCAGGGATAGCATTCGGAGGTGATCGTGGAATTTCAAAAATTGAGGTAAGCACTGATGGTGGTGCAACTTGGAAATCTGCTATTATCAAAAACCCTTTATCTCAATACACATGGGTTCTATGGACTGCTGGTTTTACCCCGATAGGTAAGGAACATTACAATATAATCGTAAGAGCAACCGACAAGACAGGGCAAACACAGACAGCTGAATTCAACAAACCGTTTCCAGATGGTGCCACTGGATACCATACAATAACAGCATAGGAATGAATTACCAGATATTAGCTGGTAACTGTCCAATAGTTCTTCACTTTACTATAGGGGTATCAGGTAACAGAGAGTGTAACTGAATTTTTCAAAATCACAAAGTTAAATCAAAGATAGAAGCGGAAGGATTTTCTTGATTTGGCTACAATTCAATCAAAAATAAACTTTATCTATTGATGTCGGAGAACTTTACTTAATGTTTGAAAATACCCACTTTGACAGATTGCCGATTTGTGTCTTGATTTTATTATTGGCTCTTTTAGGAATAACATTATCTTTTCTTTCAAATGCTGCGGAAGATTCTGATGAGCTAAAAAAGCGGTCTATGGAGGCCTTTAAACAATTTAATGCTATGACAGAGGGCCAAAGAACCTCAGCTATAGAGAACATGAGTGAAACAGATATGAACATGGTTATGATGGGGGCTGCGCAAATAAACAACGAGGTAAATGAAACTATACAGGCAATGGCTCCGCCTAATACAGAGATGGCATCAATCTATGAATTAAGAAGTGGTAATTTTACAAACTCTGCAAACATCTCAAAAGTCAGTGGAATTTCAAGAATTCTCTCTGTAAATGATAATGAGTTCCTACGATTTGAGCACTTTAACATAACGAATGGACCAGAGCTTCATGTATACTTTACTAACAAAGGAGATTTAGTAAATAGTAAGGATCTCGGTATACTTAAAGGAAATATAGGTCCACAAAACTACTTTTTAGGTAATATTGCTAACCAATATGACACAGTAGTGATTGCCTCAAAGCCATTTAAGATGGTGTATGCAAAAGCGATATTGGAACCCTGACCGCGTTTGAAGGTCTGAATAATTGTAAAAAAAGAAATGCAAGATAGTGATTAGCGGCGGGTAGGAATAGTTAATAATATGTATGGCTAGGCTACTGCATGGATTTTGTTGAATCCGTGGATCTCAAGAGTCTACACCCTGGTTCTCACACAGTCATATCAATTAATGGTAAGGAAGTGTTACTCTTCAATATTGACGGAGAGATTAGCGCTATCGGAAATATATGTTTACACAAAGGAGGACCTCTAAGTGAGGGCAAGGTCGAAAAAAAGTATGATGGTTACTATGTTACCTGTCCATGGCATGGATGGGAGTATAATGTAAAAACCGGGGCTTCTCCTCCTGGATTTGGTGACCAACAAGCCCTCTATGATACTCTGGTCAAAGATGATAAGATTTTTGTTTCAGCGTTACCAAGAGTGCTACCTCTAAAGGCGGAACATAAAGATAATCCACTTCAGGATTTAGCAGAGCTTCGTTATCAATCAACCAGATCATCTTTAGACATACTTGGCATATCTTGTACAAACATGAATCAAAATTTGCCTAGGAAATCCACATCCGATGAAGCTTTACAAGATGCCTTAGAATATGGAAGTGAGAAATATAATGCAAGTACCGTACTGTTAAAACTAAGTGACTTAGAGTTTAGACATTGCGAGGGATACTATAGCAGAAATAAGCAGGCCTGTACCTGGCCATGTTCAATTTCGGAGACGGATAATAACGATGGCATGAATGAAGTCTACAGAAAGCTGATACTATGGGCCGATATTCTAGTCCTATTAACACCAATAAGATGGGGAAACGCATCATCACTATACTATAAAATGGCTGAACGTCTCAATTGTGATCAAAAACCAAATAACCTTACAGGACAGAGTACTAGTAAAGAACAAAATAGCAAGCTTCATCATAACAGGTGGACAGGACAACATTCAACAAGTTGCAGGTCAAATGATGGTATTCTTTACTGAGCTTGGATTTTCATTACCGCCATTTGCGTTCGTGGGGTGGAGCAGAGGTTGGACTGCGGAAGATATGGAACACAATGTAAAGCTATTCTTAAAATCTAGGTATGTCAAGAGGTCTGTTAGAGATTTGATAGATAACGATATCAAACTTTTGCGCCAACTTAAGGGCGATCCATGTGTGCATATTGCATCACCACAACCAAAGATTTCAGAGGCACCTTCGAAAATTAAAATCGATAATGATGGTACTCCTAATGATTAACATGGTAACACTTAGCAGACTGATAAGAAATAATATAATATAGTTACTGGATGAATGAATGTTGCTCCGCCTAGATAAAATTAAGGATCTCCAGAATGTTTGTAAAATAGTTTCTAAATTAAAATCGCAACTAATAGAGGAGTTGCCTCACTATGGACACGATGCCCTCTTTTTAAAGAATGATGAGATAACGACTGGCCTATTAAACAATATGACAGAAATTAAAATAAATTTAGTCACCGCAGACCTTCTTTACTTTCATAATGAGCAAGGATACCTTGTCGAGTTAACTCGTGATGAAATAATTGAAAGATTACAAGATATTGTTACCAGATATGGTCTCAATATTCCACGGTCTCCTCGTTTGACAAATCTTAATACTGAAGACTTGCCCGACTACCTTGCATTTGCGACAAAGGCTAACAGAAGTCTAGAATTATTTCGGATGAAATTAATTGGACACTTCACTCAGGTGCATCTGTGGCCAGATGGATTTGATTTCTCAGTAGAATGGTTTACCAAGAAAAATGACGAACAGATTGGCGTGGGCATCTCTCCAGGACACGATCAATATGAATCACCATATCTTTATGTAAATCCTTATCCGTTTAATGAAATGATGGTCAACGAGTCATTGTTCACCGGCAGATGGCACACAGTTGGATGGAAAGGAATCAAAGTAGAATGGAAAGACCTTGAAAAGAAGCTAGAACAACAAATCTCAGGCGAAATATATGACCTATTCCTAATTGCACAACGCAATTTTCAAGAAAGGTAATCTTTTTTAGATGTGTATGGGATCTAACGCATAGTTAATTTGTTCATATATTTAGTAATTTTACAAAAGAACTAAACTTTATCAGATCCGCTAAATTACTTAATTACTATATTTTGGCTAGGTGGAATATTATGCCATCGTTTATTTCTAATCTGTCTTTTTATCCGTGATATGACTGTCTTTGTTCTTTTCGATTCGACTGTTATTGACATCAATGCCGAGACTGCTCTGATCCCTAGACTTCATTATTTTTTCTACCTGATTATCATATAGTTTTACCAAATCTGCAATTGTTACTATGCCAATCACTTTATGATCTTCATTTGACAAGACGGGCATTTCTTGAAGGTCATTTGACGAAAGTCTAATTAACGCATGGTGAAGAGAATCAGAGGTGTAAGCAAAAAATGGATCTTTTATCATAATATTTTCTAATTTAGTAGACTTGCGATATTCTTCAGGGAACTCAAAAAGTTTGTATCTATATACAACACCCTCAAGTTTGTCATTTTCATTAACTACCATAACCATTCTACTGTTATTTCGGTTCAATATTTGAAGTGCCTCCTCTATAGACAGATTTTTTGAAAGGTTATTGATTGGATTTTTCATAACGTCTTTTACATAAAGATCGCTCAGTATGACACGTTGATATTCCATTCTGTGAGCAGGTGAATCAGACCTATTAAGAACTTGGTTCCGGAAAATTGAATTATGCCGTCCCGACATTATGTATGCGATAAAAGTGGCGAGCATCATTGGTGCTAGAAGAGCATAACCTCCTGTTAACTCACTGCCCATAATAATTGATGATATTGGTGTTTTTGCTGTAGCACCAAAAAATGAAACCATTGAGACTATGATTACAGACGAAACGTCTATCCATGTAAATAATCCTAATAAGTGAAAAGCCGTACCTATAAATGCACCTAATAGGCCTCCTATTACCATAGAAGGACCAAAAACACCAGCACTTCCACCAGATCCTATTGTCAAAGAAGTCGCCAAAATCTTGAGGATTATTACAGGTCCAATCATGACCAGTGGAAATAGGACATAATCCTTGTTAATCACTATTTGTAACCACCCGTATGAGGTTCCCAAGACTTGGGGAAATACAATTCCTATCAGTCCTACCAACACGCCTCCAATAGCTGGTTTTAAATATTTTGGAATATGAATTCTGCTGAAATAATCAGATATTGAATAAAAAGTCTTTACGTATCCTACACTTAATCCAGCAGAAGCCAGACCAACTATCGCATAAAGAATGAGTGATGCCGGGTTTGTGTATCTTACAAGGTCAAGAGGAATAGTAAACAAGCGATCCCACCCGAAGACGAATCCAAAAACAGTATAACCAGTTACGGATGCTACCAATCCAGGTATTAAGGCTCTTACCTCAAAATCTCTTCTGTAGAAAACCTCCGCACTGAAGACAGCTCCACCTAGAGGGACCTTGAATATACTGCCGATACCCGCTCCAAGGCCTGCAGCGACTGCGATTCTTCTTTCATCTTCATTCAATTTGAAAAGCTTGCCTATGAGTGATCCGAAACCAGCAGCTATCTGTCCAGCAGGTCCTTCGGTGCCTCCGCTTCCACCACTTCCTATAGTGATAGATGAAGCTACCCCTTTCACTAAGGGAACTCTTGCCCTAATATGCCCGCTTTTGTGATGATATGCATCGATTACTGCATCTGTTCCGTGTCCCTCAGATTCGGGAGAGAATTTCGTGGTGATTAATCCAACTAAAAAGCCTCCCAGACCCGTTATCAATGGTAACAACCATGGTCTTTCGATAGACAGAGTATATGTAAAGTTATTTTGAAAACCTCCTGGCAATGGGGGGGAATAACCTGCTCCCAGCCCTAGGAAGAGACCAGTAAAAAATTCAACTGAAAGAAATAGGGCTACAGCCCCCAATCCCGCTACGACTCCTAAAAGAAACCCTATGAGTATCCACTTTCTAAAGTAGCTAAAATCTAAATTCCATTTCATACCTCTTAATGTTCTCGCAATTGACTTGATTTGGTAATAGTATGGAATGTCAGGTTTCATCTAAAACTACTTCATTGATTCTTTCATAACAATCCTTTTTAATTATTATTTTAGAGTTTTCTATGAATTTTATCTATATCATTCTAACTGTCTAAATACTATATTGAATCAGCCAAACTTCACAGAATATAAAATAGATCTCTTCAGATTATGCACCTGTAAGCTAATGATTAATAGGGTTTCATGTAATCGATTATCGCTAACAATCAGGAACTGCTTGAAGTAAATTATTTCCGTCCTGGCAACCCTGGTTCGTGAATGAACTTTTGAGCAGAAATAACTATTTGGAAAACAAAGAAGCCAAGGTAGATTGTGGTTAATTCTCATTAACTTTTTCATTGATAAGACTACCAATGGAAGTTGCACATATGTTCAATCCTGATGCAGCTGGCAATGGTTCATCGATAACAGTGTTGGTAAAGAGAGGCAGAATTGTATACAATCCAATTGATATCGCAACTGCGGCTATTATGATTAAGATAACAATCTTTTTTTTATTCATACATTATAAACACGTCGTCTAACTATTGACTTGATAGTTTTGCGCTGCCAAATAGAGTCGAAAAGGCCTTGCACCAGATGAGCACGGTATTGTATTTTGCGAGATCAGTCCCGGTAGGAATTTCATAATTCTGGTTCCCAATATTTCCTTTCAATTTTCCAAGACTGACAATATCTGAAACATCCTTTCCTGTAGAGAGATAAACATATAGATCAGGTCCGTTGGTAGTCTTTAGATTTTCCAATCTTAGGAAAGTTCTGCCATCTGCGAGATTGATTACTTTAGCAACACCTTGAGCCTTATGAAAACCATCTCCTGCATCTACAAAATTACCCATTAGTGGCTTTGTATCTTTTGGCATGGTAGTCTCAGACATATTTTCATTAACAGTAGAATTTTGTTTTGAAAACTCATTCATTACTACCCCTTCCTCTTTCTCAGTCATGTTTTTAGCCGCTTGAATTCTTTGTTCCTCAGTCATATTCATAAAGTTCTGAACATCGGATGAAGCAGCAAAAGATGTTTGGGATTTGCTTGTAACTAACATCACCGAAGGGGCTAAGCTGGCAATAATAATTACCCCAAGTATGGTTGTAATTCTTTCCATATTATTTTCATTTGAACCAACGCGCATTTATTTTAAAAAGATTTATCCACATTATATCCAGATTCATGCAAAATACAATGGATGACATAGCTATTGACATCTATAAGTTATATCAGGCGACTTTCTGCGAATTGTCATTAACATCTGGCGGCTCTTTACTATATGCCCTCTTTAACCAGACGGGAGTAACTAAGTTAGTTACGCAACCATTCGTTATAAATGCAACCTAAATTTGTATCGTTAAGATCTGTAGAATTATGGACGGGGAAGTGATTTTATTATTTTATTTAGTAGGCTTTCAAACTTAACCTCAAAGCATCTAATAAATCATTGTAAGAAGTGTGTTCTTTATCTAAGGAATATTCGTTTGCCTGTGATGTCCTTAACATAACAATTAGTTTATCATATTTTCCGGTATGGCCAAACATTCTTCGTTTATCATCAAATACAAGTGGGATAACATTTGTTTAATAAAGTCTAACAAAGTCTCACAAAAAGTCTCAAATAGTCTCATATAACTCCCTTTCACCATTTATTGCCAAAACAGTGCGACAAACTAAAAGAATTGATTATCTTAGTTTGCTTACTATCGGCGGCATTTGTCCCAAACATAAAACTCTTAACCAACAATTCAAAGTCCGGTGGCAATATATCTAATAATGTACGGTCATTATTGTGTAATAAGAGGTATTTCATTAGTTCTAATGTTACTAAAATTATCATTTGCTACCCTCAATTCTAACTGCCTTTTCTTTACCTACCGTAGTATCTTGCTGCAAATTTTTGCATTTTTTTAATAATGTTCACAATCACAATCCTGGCGATAAATCAGACAGTAAATGGTCAAGCGGGAAACCTGACTAAGATAATTGAAGAAAAATTCCCAATCCTCACTCCAGGTTATAGCCCAAGCCCCGGAATAAAGTATAAAGGTGTCCCCGTTGTCGCAGTAAAGTATGAAAGGCCTACGACTATTTTGATTACGGATATGTGCTCATAATTTCTGATCTAAGAATGCCTGAACCAAATGGAATGGAATTCATAAAGAGGATAAAAGATATGAATCCATTTGTAAGAACTATACTAATGACAGCGTTTACACATAATGATAATCTTTTTCAAGCATATGCTAAACAGGAAAGAATAAATGGATTTCTTCAGAAGCCAACGCACCTAGAAAAATTGTGTGCGGAACTGAATAACCAGTTACAGACTCGTGATTTACTAATACAAAAATCACTGATAAAAGTGCCGTGATTCTTTTGCGTGGTTTTGTTACTGTTATGTAGTGTGTTTAACTATAAGTATTATAAAGTGATAAGGGAAGAAAAGACTACGGTGAAAGGAAGAGGATAATGACAATTGAAAACGATTATCTCCTATAATACAAAGGACATAAAAACTGAAGGATCGCTTGAAGATCTAGGAAATGGCTACAATACGTGGATAGACCTAGTGTCTCCTGAACGTGAGGAATTTCTTATTTTTTACTTCCTTTGCCACTGACGTAAGAACTTCATAATGAATCACTTCTCCTCCTTCCGCTAAACATAGAAACTCTAGGGCTTCTTGTGTATCGGGATCTGAAGTTTTAACGGGATAAGAAGTACGACAGTTGCTAGTAACCTATTGAACTTTTAACATTTAGCAATGTCCGCAAGTCATTAAGTTTTTTACAAAATAATAGAATATATCAGAAATAAAGACAGAAAGTGTTAGATAGTATAAAAATAAAAAAATATTTTTAGTCGTCCTCTTCTTTTTCTTTTACCTCTTTCTTTTCTATTACGTTTCCAAATTCATCCTTGTTTTCTTCGTATGTTTCTTTCTTTTTCTTGTCGCCCATATCACTATATTCTTTCACAACATTGCTTAAAACGGGTCAAGTCTAGCCGTTGTTTTTATTTAATCATCTGTAGTTTTTTGATATGCAAATTCCAAACGAGAGGAGTTACTATTCTTGATATTTAGGCTATTTACTTGTCTACGACTCATGATATCAGATAAATGGGAATGGCGTTTTTGACAAAATAATCGGGGTCAAACGTAATTGGTGCTATAAGGAGGACATTAAATAAGAATCTGAGAAGGACAACAATTACAATTATTACAATTATAACAAGAGCAATATAGACAAGGGTGTTTAGTACCATGTTTATCTAATGTACGTAATCATATAAATATAAGTTACTACTCTTAAGGGCATCTGATTTTACACTGCCTCAGAATTTCCCTAAATTTATATCAAATTATTTTTTCGGATATTTTTTTTCATTTCTGTAAGGAAATTTTCCCACAGAAATAGTTCCAGCTATCATAAAGATACCAAGCAACATCGTCAATAATATTTGTTATTTGTAGATGATCTCATCAAATAATTTAGTACTACAAAGTATATATTGATCTTAAAATATTTCGTTTTGTTTACTAAAAATTTTCATTAATTTATAGCAGTTGCTTCTTGGTAACAGTCAAGCTCGATTACCAAGCCGTTTTCTTAGCAGAAATATCGAATACTTATATTAAATGTTGAACCATAGATCACATGAGCAATATAACAAATTGGGATGAAATCCTAAAAAAAGAAGCACGAGGTATAAATGACTATGATTTAGGTGAAGTACACGAGGTAGACCCCGAAATAGTCGTTACCAAAAAAGGAATTGTTGACAAAGACAAATTTTATCTCCCAAAAAGTCTAGTTGAACGCTTTGATGGAGACAAAGTTTGGTTTTCAATAACTAAGGAGGACGCTCAGACTTATAGGAAGGATTAATTCCTATTCAATCTAAGTTAGTTACGCAACCATCTGTTATAAACGTAAGCTAAATTTGTATCGTTATGATCTGTAGAATTATGGACGAGGAAGTGATTTTATTATTTTATTTGATGTCAAACTCTTGTAAACCAATTCGGCACCTTAGTTAACTCCTCTAAAGCGAGAGCTGTTATAATCTTTGTTGGCCACAATTATAATGCATGCCAGCTAGAAGTTTGTGGCAAGGTAGTATCTCATTTGGGCTTGTAAATATACCGGTGAAACTGTATACGGCAACAAACAGCAGAGAATACGTTTTTAATCAGTTATGTCAAAATGGACATAGGATAAGATATAAAAAATGGTGTCCAGAGGAAGAAAGAGAGGTTCCTTACTCTGAGATAAAAAAAGGTTATGAAGTCGAAAAAGACAATTACATAGTATTTGAAAAGGAGGAACTAAACAAGGTAAAATTAAAGACAACCCGTTCCATTGATATTAAGGAATTCATTGACTACAAGGAACTCGATCCGATCTTGATAGATAATAGTTACTACGTAGCCACTGATGCAAAAAAAGGAAACGAGAAAGCTTATGCACTTTTAGTGAAAATATTAAACGACAATAATTTGGTGGCCATCGGTAAGGTCATTCTCAAGGATAGGGAAAATGTGGTAGCTTTAAGGCCTTACCAGCGAGGTCTTGTAATGCACATCTTAAATTACCTGGATGATATGAAGCCCATAGACGAAATACCAGAAATGGGGAACACAAAGTCAAAACTAGACGCCGAAGAAATCTCGCTTGGTAAAATATTGGTGCAAAAATATCGTAGTAAGGAATTTGATATCGGTGATTATTCCGATACCTATGTCCAAGAACTTAGGAAGCTTATAGAGGCAAAGAGTAAAGGGAAAAAATTTGTTTCATCCGCTCCTAAAGAGGCAAAGCCCACCAAGGATCTTCTTGAGGCCCTCAAGGCCAGCATCGAAACCAAGAAATAAATGAGAACGTCGTTTGACTTCCTATCTGCCTTGCGGATTCTTTGACATTTTTGTAGTATGCCGTCCTAACTAGTATTGTGATACAAAAGATGAATTCTGGTAAGCTGAACGAATCTTCATCGAGGTGTTTATAGATCAAAGATAGGTCTTTACTTTCTTCGTATAATAAAAAAAGGAATTTTGAAAAGACCAATGAACCAGAAGGTGTAGTAACTGAACAATTTACTCAGAAGAAACTAAGGAATTTTGTGGTGCAGAAACATGATGCTACGCGCCTACATTATGACTTTAGGTTAGAATCAGAGGACAGCGTCCTTAAATCGTGGGCCGTTCCAAAGGGGCCTTCAATGATTCCTAAAATTAAGCGTTTGGCAGTAATGGTAGAAGACCATCCTTTCGATTATCTGCATTTTGAAGGGACAATACCGCGGGGAAATTATGGTGCCGGCACGGTTATAGTATGGGATACCGGTAGTTACTTCAGCAAGGAACCTCTTTCAAGACAATTGGAAAGAGGAAAAGTGTCTGTTAAATTATATGGAAACAAGCTAAAAGGTTTATTTACCTTAATAAGGACTAAAAGAGAGAACCAGTGGTTACTAATCAAAGCTCATGATAAATATGTGTCTGAAGATGACTTAACTTTGGCCAGCCCCGAATCTGTTCTGAGCAGTAAATCAAATTCAGATATTGAGTATGAACCTGAAGCCATACTTGGTTCCAAGTTAAAAGTCTCAAAGGAAAATGATCCAGCATCAAAAAAGACTCCTAGCGGCAAAACAGATAATTCTGATTCTTTATTCCTAAAAATTAAGCCCATGCTGGCTCATCCCTTTGAAAAAGCATTTGACAACAAGGAATGGGTCTTTGAGGTGAAATGGGATGGTGTGAGAGCAATCCTCTTTAAGAATAATAAGGAAATTAGAATCCAGTCGAGAAATGGTAATGATATAACAAACCGTTATCCTGAAATAGTAAATGCTGCAAAGGTCAGTCTCATAGGATGTAAATCAGTAATCGTAGATGGTGAAATTGTAGTCTTGAATGAAGAAGGTATTCCTGATTTTCATACACATCAGCACAGAATGCATATCCAAAACCCTCAGGAGATACTGGCACTGTCGGTAGAAAATCCTTCAACTTATTATGTCTTTGATATTCTCTACAAAATGAACGAGATTGTTGAAGGCTTGGGCTATTTAGAGCGAAGAGAATTGCTGTCGTCGATCTTAAAAACTAATGACACAATTAGGATATCCGAGTATATAGAGGAAAAAGGAACTGAAATACTCAAGAGCAGTAAAGAGTTGAACTTGGAAGGAATAGTAGCTAAACACAAAAGCAGCGTTTACAGAGAAGGGATAAGATCTAGGGATTGGTTAAAAATAAAAAATACAAAAACTCAAGATTGCGTAATCATAGGCTACACAAAGGGATTGGGCAGTCGAATTAGACATTTTGGCTCCTTGGTCTTAGCTGTATACTCTGCCCGTGAAAAAAAATTAAAATTTGCAGGACATGCAGGAACAGGATTTAACGATGAAACGCTAAGTGAAATATATTCAAGACTAAAAGCGTTTGAAACAAACTCTAGACCTGTAGATAAAGTTCCTTACCTTAACAGGGAAACATCATGGTTAAAGCCTGTTCTTGTTGCAGAGGTCAAGTTTGATGAATGGACTCGTGATGGTATACTCAGGGCGCCGGTCTTCTTACGACTTCGCGAAGATAAGAAATCTGAAGAATGTATCATTGAGGCAGATAAACCTAGTAGGATCCTTGCACAAGTCGACAACAAGAATAGGTATACCAAAACTCAGAATGTTGGCTGGTCACAAAATACTAAACCTAATGGCATAGGTAATGTAGCAGTTACTAACTCTAGTAAAGTGTATTGGAAGGCAACGAAACAGCATCCGGCTTTTCTAAAAGGAGACTTAATAAATTACTATGAAAAAATAAGTGATGTCATCTTACCGCACCTGGAGGATAGGCCACTTTCATTAAGTCGATATCCCAATGGAATTTCGGGCAAGTCTTTCTACCAGAAAGATTGGGATCAGAAGAAACCTGATTTTGTCGCTACGGGTAAGATTCATTCAGAACACAGAGGAGACAGTATAAACTATATCATATGCAACAACAAGGAAACTCTCCTATGGGTAGCAAATTTGGGTTGTATTGAGATGCATCCTTGGTATAGCAGGATAAAGGATTTTCATAACTGCAATAGCTCCACTTTGCTGCATGAAGAAAAATGTGGCCTGAATTTTCCCGACTTTATCTTATTTGATTTAGATCCTTATATCTACTCTGGTAAAGAAAAAAAGGGTCAGGAACCACAATACAACATTGCCGGTTTCAAAGCATCTGTCGACATCGCTCATGAACTAAAAGATATTTTCAGAGAGTTAAAAATTAACTCATACTTAAAAACATCAGGCAAGTCAGGATTACATATTTACGTTCCTATTGCGAATATCTACTCATACGACCAGACAAAAAGTTTTGCCGAAGCAATAGCCAAAATTATGGTTACAAAATTTCCAAAAAGAGTAACCTTGGAATGGAACACCTCAAAAAGAAAGGCAAAGGTATTTTTTGACTACAACCAAAACGCAAGGGGGAAAACAATAGCCTCCGTATATTCCCTGCGACCAACTGCAGATGCAACTGTTTCAATGCCCATTGCCTGGAAAAACATAGACGAAATTCTTCCAACAGACTTTACAATTACAAATGCGCCTGATTTAATTGATAAGGGCGGTGATATGTGGCAGGGTATTCTTTCTGATAAACAAGACATTGGAAAATTAATTTCCCAGGCCGAGCAAATTGTTTGATTTAATAAAATATTTTAGATTATAAACATAAATGAGAGTAGCTGTTGGGACGGTAACTTAATGAAATAATCCTCTTATGGTGTCTCGGGTTTCTGTCCCGTTCCCCGAAGCACTATTGCGGTAGAGGGGAAAGGCCAAATACGGGACTGGCCGAAAAAAGCCCCTTACCATACAGGAGACTTACTAATCATTTGTTACCGCTTGTGGTCATTTATTAATGCTAATCCTGCATTGTTGCAATTTTCGGTTTACAACTATACTTCCATTTTAGAAGTAAAAGGCAAAGGTTTAGTGAAACGCCGATGGCATTTGCGATGGTGATTATTATATCTCCCTTTAGAACTCCGTAAAGTAACCATAAAGAAAGTCCACCTATAAGACATATGATAAGCCATTTAGATACGTCATCAGTTTTCTTGGTTTTAATCGATTTCCTAATCTGTGGAACTGTACTCCACAAACTAAAAAACGTGGCAAGTATTCCTATTAAAAAAATGAAATATTCACTAATTACCATTATTTATGACTGGCGCTCACATTAATATAGAAACGTTTTTTAATTTCATATCTAGGCAACCAGAAAAAATGCTAAATTCTCCCTTATTAGCAGTACATTATTCATGCCAACCAGAGGGATTAACTTCCAGTTTTATTAATAACGCCCTACTTTAGTAACCAGCCTTTAGCCGCCGTGAATTTCCTTTTCTAAGGCATCTTTGAGCAAATTTACATGACTTAACTTATCAGTCTTTATTTTTACCCATGTATTGGCGAGTTCTTGTTTATTTGCATTTTCAGCATCTTTTATGTATGTGTCAATAGTATCGTAGAGAAATTCTGCGTCCTTACCCATGACCTTCAAAATATCATACATAGTATTGGATAGTGGTGTTGAGTTAGACATAATCTATTATTGTCATAAAACTATTTAACAGCTTTAACTCTTTATAACTTGACGTTCCTAAAAGCAAAATAAGGTTTGGTAAACATAGGTACACATTATATCCTGAAGATGATTTTGCTTGTCCCTAGATGATCTTAAAATCACTTCTTCTTTTTATGTTGCTTGCGATCTACAACGGCTACATATGCCTTTGCTCTTTCTTTCGAGATTCCTTTCTTTTTGGCTACTGCGGCGGCTGCTCTGTCAAAGCTTTTGTATTTCTTCTTTCCCATACGAATAGGCATAAATGCCTATATGCAACAAAGAATAAAATAATTATAGAGTAGAACTGACGGGATCAGGGGGAACGAAATAGACATTGAACCCGTTAGGCTAATACTTTTGGCTCTCTGTTTTTGTTAGATAGTGTTAAAAGTGTTACCTGAGTCAAGAAGTAAAGGCCAAAAAAGAATAAAAGTCTAAAGAGGACAAGTCTAACGCAGACAATACAAACAAGGCAATCCAGTCCAGTTCCCTCACTTTTTTGATTCTTCCCTACTATATGTTCAGCCCTTCGGGATCTAGACTGGAAAGACTTTTCTATTTTTTACTCTGTACAATAGATATGAGTAATGAGGAAAATATGAGATTGATGAAGACGTTAGATGATGCATGGAATTCACAGGATTGGGAAACTTTTAGTAATAGTCATGCTGATAATGTGATTGTGCGTTGGCCTGGTCAGCCACCTACTAACGGAATAGAAGCACATAAAAAAGAAGGCGAATATTTTTTCAGTGCATTTCCTGATAACCGTGTAGATAACAATTCATACAAGACACTTTTTGGTCAAGGGGATTGGACTTGTTCTGTTGCAGAATTCACCGGCACCCATAAAGGTCTGATGAAGGGGCTTGATGGTAACATGATTGCGGCTACGAACAAAACATTCAAGGTAGATTTCTGCACAGTAGCTCTTTGGAAGAATCGTAAAATTGTTGAAGAGAATTTGTTTTATGATTTGGTAGGTATGATGAAACAACTTGGTTTGATGTAGATGAATTGAGGTATAACATTTGAATTAAAGAGTTCTAACCCAATATCAAATTACGCCTCTATAAGAAGCATAACTTTCTTTCCTAGGTATGGTAGAGTACATATTTTTGAAGTAGGAACGCTGTAGGTGATGATAACTACACCAAGAAGAGTTCCTCCCATCAGTACCGGTGAGACGGTAATATGATATTTTGATTAATAGACAATAAATAATTAACTTATTTTTTAGAAATTTTTTTAATAGAAATGATGATATCGTCCTTCTCATTTTTTTAATACAGATCAATTAAAAAAATAAAAGGTTGTTACTTAGAAGCGTTGGTCTTTGCTAACCTTGTACACAAATTTAAGTGCTGTTTTTCCTCTTTGAGTATTGTTCTGACCGTTGTTCCAAATTTCTTATTTTTTACTTCCTTTGCGACAGAACTTAAGACCTCATAATGAGTCACTTCTCCTCCTTCTGCAAGACATAGAAACTCAAGGGCTTCTTGTGTATCAGGATCTTCTCCCAAGTACGTTTCCATAATTTTTGCCGCCTTTTCTGCAGTTTCTGTTGCCTTTTCCTCAATTTTGAACGGCTCAAAACCATCACTCTCTGATAGTTCTTGCACCAAACTTTCCATTTTATCTTCCTGTTTGCCTGCTTCATCCTTCATATTTGATAATTTCTTCATGTGTTCGGATTTTAATAATCCGCGTGAATCTAGTTGCTCTACTGCTGTCTGAGCGGCTTTTTCTAAACCTAAAGCCTCACCAATTTTCTCTTGGATCAATTCTGTATCTGCCATACTATGAGTGTATGCGCAGTATTCTTTAATAATATATCAACAAAAGACAGAATATAGTGTAAAGGGTATTTGGATTGAAATTCCCATTCTGTCATTCGCTTGTGCCACATGAGTGATTATTAATCGATGTGGTATATGTTAAAGTGTGACCATATGGATAGCGAAATTCTAACCGCCATTAAAAGGCAGATCCCTTTTCTAATTGGAGGTACAGTAACCGGAGTAATTATGACTTACTATCTGGGCTTTCCCGTTACTATCATAGTAAATTCTATTATCTGGTTCTTGATTTCGTATATTACGTATAGGCGACTTTGGAAAAAGAATGGCTTAACAGACCAAAAAATTCTTGTAAGATATTTTCTAACCAAAATAAATTTCTACCAAAAGCGCCGAGCGTAAAGAGGTCCGATCAACAGGTCTTGACTTCTGTCGTATCATGCTAAAAGCGGCAAGATTTAATCTTACAAATGGTAACAAAGATGAAAGGTACGCATCAGACTAGAGCATATACATCGCAAAATATTGTGACTAAAATCAACAAACTGAGGAATTGCTAGTTTCTTTTGTGAATTGTCTTTTCAGAACTAGTTTATACGTTAAATAAGTACGAACGGTTTCCAATGTATATCTTAAAAAAGTAAAGATTAAACCGGGTCACCTGAACTGGCCTGGTTCTTATCTCTTTTGACCGCAGTAGGTTCGTGTTCTGCAATATCTTCTGGGTTCATCGGTTCCTTTCCACCTTTTTCATTCTCTCTATTTTCATTTTCATTGTTTGAACCTGTATATGAATCAGGATCTGTAACTTTCTCTGCAGAATCTTCAACTTTGCCTGCGGCTTTTTTAACTCCTTCTTTTACCTTATCGAATGTGTCTTCCACAATAAGTGAACCACAACAAGTTATTTAACACTTCAATAGAAGGTAATTAGCCTCTATTCACTCATCATCAAGTTGGTAGGATGAACTTGATTTGTAATTTCTCGGCATAACTACTTATTGGTAATTGGTTTCTGAGAACTTGTCTATAATGTCTACTTATGATTACACAGCTCGCATTTTCCTATTTTTCTAGCCAATGGACTCTGGGTTTGCACCAAGGACATATCCATTAAATGGTACTCTTCTATTAGTCATGATCTGAATAGTCTTCAGTCCCACATTACAGAATAGATTGAACCATAACCTCACAAGGGTTTAATTTTGATGGAAGCGCAAGCTTTTAATCTTTATATGAAATGTTGCTATACGAAGTTTATATGAACGAAATAGTAGATTGGGATGATATCCTAAAAAAAGAAGCACGAGGTATGAATGATTATGATTTGGGTGAAGTACATGAGATTGAACCCGAAATTGTTGTTACTAAAAAGGGCGTAGTAGACAAAGATAAATTTTATTTACCAAAAAATCTAGTCGAACGCTTTGATGGACACAAAGTGTGGTTTAAAATCACAAAGGAAGATGCCCAGAATTATCGCAAGGATTAATTTCTTGCCCTAATTCGAGCAGACCTTAACTCTGTTTTTTAATACATTAATATAAATTTCTGGATACAAAACTGTAGCAAAACAAAATATTAGTAACATAACGTGGAACCACATTTCTTTACCCTTCAGTTTTCACTATCTCTATTTGGAATGCAGTTTTAAAAAAATGAGGAGATTTATCCAGACTTGTTACCTGTCTGGTAGGATGCTTGACCGGATGTTTGATTTGATGTTTGATTTGATGTTTGATTTGATGTTTGATTTGATGTTTGATTTGATCCGGTATTGTTAAAAGTCGTCAATGCAGACAAATTGCCAAAGGAGTTATTGCTCGTTAGTTTTTCAAGTTCCTTTGCCGAACCAACGTCAGATTTTGTCTTGTTTCCTGTGGTATTACTAGCTGCCATCACGCCTGTTCCACTTGAAAGAACAATGCCAACAGTAATTCCAATCAAAAATAATATTCTTACGTCCATGTTTTGATCAATCCTACATACTATTAAAGCATTATAGCTAAGAAGAAACAACACATAATTCTGAAAAAAACTGTCGATCTCCAAGCTCCTCAAAGGATTATGCATAGTATGATATTTGATCGCAAGAACATTAGACGCAAGACAAAATCTATACTGGGGTATTGACATCTAAAAAAGATTAAAGGAACGATAAGTAATTAAATAACCTATTACCAAAAAAAGATAGCTAATCTAGACCGTTAAATCGTTAACCAACTGTAGCTGTAAATTCCAATTGGTAAGTGCGGTCCAAACAAGTTGCATTAACTACGCAATTATAGAAATAAAATGCGATTGAAACCTAAAGGAAAGAAAAGTGTGAAAATTCTTGTAGCCTTTTATTTTTTAATTGAAACCATAACATCGACTTTTTCAAATTCCTTAATCATTTCACGTAACGCCATTGGAATCCATATGATTCAATTAGAAAAAGCCATATATGCATACTCCAAAATAGAATTGAAAATAAGAAATCGCATTGCCAAAAATGTTCCCAATGTTCCCGCCGTTGCCAAAAATGTGTTGAGTGTTTAGAAGGTAACTCTGTTTGTTCGCAGTGTGCCGCTATTAACCCATAGTAACCCAACGGACTCGTCTTAACTAGGTTTTTTAGCCTTCCTTCGACGTTTTTTAAGATCCTTACCTAACTTAGCAACCTCTCTAACACTATCAACCTGTATATCATCACTTCCAGTTAATAAGGAACTTACTGTAGACGTCGCTTCTCTGCCTATAGTGAAAGCGTTTTTACCCTTTCTGTGGATAGATAATGTTAAACCCTTGGCATTGAGTATTTCGCCCAATTTTTTTGCTGTTTTAAGGCCCTCGAAAAAGCCTAGGCTACTATCAGTCTCAGTCATGCCAAACACAGATGCATCACTGACATCCAAAAGAACCCTGTTACCTTCGAGGGTTATTGACCCTACAGGACTATCTCGGAAGTTTATTCTAATTGTTCCTTGAATTCCTCTCAAAATGTCTGCCAGATAATTAACGGCTGTAGTTCCTGCATCCGAGTTTAGGTTAGGTTGACCTGTGTCCAAATCTACTAAGCGTTGGAGGAATTATCCCGAAGTTGAGTGGATAAAATGAATTTGCCATTAACTTTCCACTTGGCGCTACCTAATTCCTTGCCACCTGGGCCTGTTGCTTTCGGCACATCTATCTCAAAATTTTGAAAATCGTACGTAACTTCCATATTCTTGCCGGTCAACTTGTCTACTACCTCTTTCAGGATATCAGACCACTGAGAAGCACTTTGCTCCACTTTTTGCCCTATTTCACTTGCTGTATCAGATGCCTCCTTTGTTAGGTTATCCATATTAAAATAGAATCTACATTGTTTATATCAATTACAAGAATGCTTGCCACTTAGATTTACCTTTTTAACCACCAGTAAAATTGTCCATTAAAGAACCCCATGTCAATAGAAAAGTTTTCTGACTTTGCAGAAAAAATAAGTATTGTTAAAGCATTGTACCATAATGATTGTCAAGTGGTATCGAAGGAATTGGAGACAAATTTCTTCTCAAACTTTATGAAAAAACGGTAAATAACGGAGTCGAAAGTATGGATAGATATGAAATTGGAAAAGAAGTCGGGCTAGCACACTTTCAGACTGACAGTTTAGTAAACGAATTGGTTGCCCAAGGTTACATAAAAAAAATTAGTGGCAATATAATATGCCTATCAGAGGATGGGAGAAAAAGGGCAGAAATCTAATTCAATTTATATCACATTCAATCGAGTTACTATCCATTGATGACTTAGTTCGGTGTCCATGTTTTATCTTTTTATTTCGTTACTACAAACTTAATATAAAATCCAATCTAGGTCTTAATTCACTATGTAGTATATCTAATTTAAATACTGAATAAATCTTATTTATTGCTAGGATAATTTCATTGATTTTAGATTCTATAATTTCACGAATAAAAATATCCGGATTATTCATTTTTTCTAAAACCCAGTTTATTAGTTCAATTCTTTTGATTAAATCTCGTTTGTAAGTTGAATCATCTTTTTAGGTATCAAACCATCTTTTAGATTCTTGAATTTCATTTTGTAATATTTGTTGTATGCTCATAGAATCAATTAGCAGTATGAGCTTTAATATCCATGGTTCTATAAAGAGAGGGAGACTTGACATAGCAATTGATAATAAGATCCCTTTGGCACCGGTCGAAAATAAAACAAGGGTAATTATACCTCGCTTGTCATAATTATATTATGGTAAGAACAATAAAACCAGACGTTGCTCCAGGTGAATTTAAATGTAGAGTATGCGAGACGATGTGGTCAAGTTTTATGGAGAATAATATTCCATGTACAAGTACATCAATAAGAAATGGATTGCACGACTTTGATTTTGCTAACCCCGTTCTAGCACAACCAAAGTAGAAGAAATTTTTTTTATTTTTATTTGATATTATATGCTTTCAAACTAAGCCTTAATGCGTCTAACAAATCATCATATGAAGTCTGTTCTATATCAAGTGAATATTCTTTTGCTTCAGCCGTTCTTAATGATATGATTAATTTCTCATATTTCTCAGGTATTGCGAAGTATTCTTTGTTTATCATTAAGTAAAGATGGCCAGTTTTTGTTCTTCACTACAATCTGAAAAACGACTTACAACGACATAAACATAAAAAATGACCTAAAATGTGTCAATTTGAGCATGAGAAATGGTAGATTAAATCTCGTTCTATCTTTGTTTGTGTTTTAGATTTTCTAGTCATTGATAATACTAAAAGTCTCATAAAGTCTCATTTAGTGAACTATTTGAAAAAATATATAACTACTATCGCTATTGCTGCTATTACTGATGCTGTTGTTAATAATGTTAAGTCTGTAGGTCTTGTCTTCGTGTTTGTTCTACGTCTCTGGTATTGTTACTTGATCAACAAAAGATAATAAGCATTCTGCCTGCCAACATTCAAAGCATACTTCTTTATCTAACTGATAATCTTCTATTTCCCTTTTCTCCTTCTCCTTGTAAAATTCATCCAGAAACGTCTCCAAAGGCTCGTATACGCCTTCCTTTGTCATCTTTTTGGTTTCGATATCAATGGTTGATCTGCAAAATTGCTTCTATCCACTTGTTCTATTCAATATTGTTGCTCCATTCGGGTTTAATTGATTCTGGTATTGTGTTTCCATATTTCTGATAAAATTCATACCCATATTGTTCAATGTATCGTTTATCTCCCTCACTCATCATATTGATCCATACTCCTGTTTTTTCATGATAGAAATTACACAGATTTATTATTAGTTTCTTATATGCTGGATCAAGTATATCTGTAATATTTGATGTATGGTCCTAATCGATCTCATAAATTAAGACTTTTTTCGCTTTTTCGCTTCTTTTATTACCTCCACCTATTATCTGAGGACAAGCCTTTTTAGAAATAGAATGTTGATGAAGGTATGTCAGAAGATAATAATACAAATTCATTATCAATAGATGACATTGTACGTGAACTAGATAGAGAAGAAATGAACATAGTTATTTCTAAAGATATTAAAAAGTTTAACAAACCAACAACTGTAGTACGTGGTCTTGAAGAAAGAATAGGTGTACAATCAATAGCCAGAGAATTAAAGATGAAGCTAGGAACAGGTGGGACATATAAAGGTGGACAAATAATATTGCAAGGTGACCATCGGGAATCAGTTAAGAATTTCCTTTTAGCAAAAGGGTTCAAACAAGAATCAATAGAACTTAGGTAACATGTATTGAGAACCAATCTAAATCTAACCATATGGGCTGCTTCTGTTACCTGATAACTTATTGTTTCTAGAGCCTAGTCCATTACAACGGATTGATAACTAATCTTTATACACACAGTTACTTTTATTGCAAAAAGCTATACTGAGCTACGTTGAATATTGAGTCGATAAGCAACCGGAGATTGCGTCCAAAAACTCATTGTAGCATAGTTTGTTTTTACTTTTGAATATCCTCAATTACTATTCTCTGAACTGGCGCAAGGCTATTGAGGCTGAACTTCTCTCACACTCAAGTCCTTAAAGTCCCAAATCATGTTGTCAGATCTGAATGTAGCTATGGTTCCTCCATTTGTGATAATATAGTCCTTGGGTTTGCCGCAGTTTGCACTGTAAAACACAGAATCTGGATAATTGGAATACCATCCTCCGTTATCAATCAAATTTGTAACTTTTGTCCATCTGTTGTTATCTTTATCGTCTAGATAGGATTCCATCTTTACTCCCTTATCGTTATCCACATTATACATTACAATCTTCCATCCTATCCATCTACCTATTATTGAGTCTGTAGCTTGAACCCTTCCTCTTTCATTTGTGTAACCTCCTGTATGCCATATTTCTTTTATCCATGATGCAGTACCATTAACAGTTAGTCTTCCTTTAAGGGACGTACCTTCACACGGTACCAAGCTATCATGCTTCCCTCCTCTTGCATACCAGTCAAGCGAGTCAAATGGCGGATTTGCATATATTACCTTAGCATAGCCTGTGATTTCCACATTCTTCCACTCTTGTTGTCCTTTAAGGGTATTAACATCCATCCTCACCTCATCGTTATATTTTCCAGTATTTTGTCTGCCACTTATTTCCCACGAACCATCACTCTGTCTTGTTGTGTTGAATTGAGGATTGAAGACTCCATCGCCAGCAGGATTATTCATATCTATAAACCATTCACGCCCTTCTGGTTTTGTAGGATATATTTCAAGTATGCCGAATTTGTCTAATTTTCCAGTACTCTTAAAATTTGTGGTAGGAACGTTTAGAGATATTGATGGGAGATAAATATTATAATAGTAATATAAACCCAGGATTAGGATTGCTGTGGATACAACTCCTAAAATTAATAATTTTTTCTTTAATCGACCCAAAATTATGCTTCGTTAAACAATCTTAACAGTTTATAATTATTGTGTCCATAAATTAAGTCGATATTTCCTATACTGAATGTCAAAGAACCATGTTGAGTATATTCTCTACTATTTTTTTATTTCTGGTTTTGATCTTCCTCTGCGTCGTCCAAACAAATAGATCATGTAGCAGGTCGCTGCAATGACTAATGAAGTAAATATGTACAGTTTAGCTTGGTCCAAAAAATGAAATAATGTTCCATCTATCAAGTTTATCTACAGTATTACCTACAAGGAATGAAATAATGTTCCATCTATCAAGTTTATCTACAGTATAACCTACAAGGTACAAAAAATGTATTGATTAACAATGTTTGTTGATCCAGGAACCCTTAATTCCCCTTCTATCCTAATTAATTCATTCAAAGATTATGCTTAGTATTTTTTGTAGAATTAATACTTGTAGTTTGTTGTTGTATTCATGAAGGATGAAAAGAAGCCGTCATTTATGATTATACTCCTTTCAGGAATAAGTACTAATCTCTCTGTTTTCTGGATTGAACAGCACTCGAACTGGGATGAGTTAATTCAAATAGATATGAATATAAATTTTACAATTTGCAAATGCACTGAGAACGAACATCGCAGGGGCTTACTGTAATAGTCTCCACTCAACAATACATTATTATGTTACTATTACTGATCATGGTAAAGTTTAGGTCAGGTTCGCTAGAATTCTGAAATTTGAACCCACCACTTTTTAGTTTATACTATTCTTGACTCTCTTATTGGAGTTTGTAGAAGCTCTCCTATTTCGTTATGCATCCTTAAGAGGTTCAATCCTTTTTCGGTAGTCTTGTAGCCTTGTATACCTTCTAAATATTCCAGTAAATTATTTTCAATAAGAACAGCAAGATATTCTCTCAGTTGAGCGTAGCTGAGGAAGGCTTTGTACATAATTCTTGTTTTAGTTGCACCACCATTTGCTGCTTCTAGAATCATCGACACTATTTCTGTTCTGCTTCTGTATTTCATGTATTTAATCTGATAAATTTACTATATTAACATGTTGACACTATAATCTAGAACAAAACGAAATCGCCTAACTACCTGAGATTCAAAATGATACAATTTACTTATGTTGAAAGAGGTATATAGTATAGAAGCTCAGATAAATCCTTGAAAGCAACTGAAAGAAAATTAATGACACTAAATCCAGCAACAGAAGAAATTCTTAATGAGTACGATATTATGACTAAAGAAAAGATCAATGAATCGGTAAGGAGGGCAAGAGAAGCATTTTCGGATTGGAAAAAAGACATCCATAATAGAGCTGACTCCCTTTATGCATTTGCTCGTGAATTTAGGAAGAATAGGGAAAATCTTGCCAGAACCTCACACAGGAAATGGGGAAGGCAATCAAAGAATCAAGATCTGAAATAGACAAATGTGCTTTGACAATAGAATACTATGCTGATAACGGAAAGATCTTTACATCGGATGAAGTAGTCAACACAGATGCAAGAAAGAGTGTAATAATATTTGAACCAGTTGGAGTGATTGGAAGTATAATGCCTTGGAATTTTCCTTATTGGCAGGCACTTAGGTTTGCTGCCCCTTCACTAATGGCAGGCAATACTATAGTTTTGAAACCTGCAAGTGCCACCATGCAGTGTGGTATTGAGATCGAAAAGACTTTCATAAACGCTGGAATACCTAGAGGGATTTTTCAAACACTGATTGGAGATTCGAGTATCGCAGAAACTCTTATCGATTCAGATATTAACGCAGTAACGTTTACTGGCAGTGTTCAAGTGGGAGGAAAAGTTGCGCAAAGGGCAACTTCTCAATTGAAGAAGACGGTTCTTGAATTAGGAGGAAGTGATCCCTTCATAGTATGTGAAGACGCAGACATAGAAAAAGCATCTACTGGAGCAATTAAGGGCCGCTTCATCAATTGTGGTCAGAGTTGTATTGCATCAAAGAGATTTATTGTAACAAAAAAGATTGCTAGCGAGTTCATTGAAGAGTTTGTTACAAAGACTGAAAAGCTTAAGGTAGGAGACCCACTTTCTGATGATACAGATATTGGGCCCCTTGTAAATGCTAATAGCCTGAGCAATATCGAGTCCCTCGTTGCAAAATCTGTAAGACAAGGAGCTGAAGTTGTGACAGGTGGAGAGCGTACTAACAACAGGGGATTCTTCTACCGACCAACAATTATGAAAAACGTTTCCCCAAAAATGGACATAGCGACAGAAGAAGTGTTCGGACCTCTTGCTCCTGTGATTACAGTGGAGAATGAAAAGGATGCAATGAAAATTGCTAACGATTCTAAATATGGTTTGGGAGCAAGCATTTGGACACAGGACCTGGAGAAAGCAGAGATGTTAGCAAGAGCCATTGAATCCGGAATAGTGACAGTTAACAATGTAGTCGTATCAGATCCTAGAGTTCCTTTCGGCGGTATTAAGAATAGCGGATTTGGTAGAGAGTTGTCAAGATATGGGATGTTAGAATTTGTGAATGTAAAATCAGTCAGATTCTATGATCAATTAATCCACAACCATCATGTAGAATAATGTCAAACAAAGGAACTCAAATTCTACGAGGATTTAATGCAAAGAGTTAGTTGTCTGGATTTTCAACCATATATGGTTGAATCCATTTTATCATATCTGCCCCTGATCTCTGCTACAATAGTATCTGGTCTGCTTGTACTAGCCTTCTTTAATTTTTCAATGGTTAGGAAAAATATGCATAACCAGAGTGAACAACAAATATCTAATTTGAAAACGCAAACCGAGTAGCAGATATATTCTAGGATAATAGATGTAAGACTCGAGCTTGAAAAGACAGAAGAATTCACAAGAATGGCAAATAAAAGTACTGTCTTTAAGGAACGTTTCGCTCTGGTAGATAAACCGTCGGACTATTATACGATAGTAGCGTTTCTGGATTTGTTTGAGTACGTGTTCCATCTAAATGAGATACAGATGATGGACGAAATGGTATGGAAACGCTGGAAAGTTCTTATTGAAACAATAATGACGATACCAAGGTTTAGGATCATTTGGACCAAAACAAAAGAGTCACATCCAGATAAGAAATTTAGAGATTTTATTGATTCATTATTCATTCAAAAATAAAGGATATGAATGGGGATCAAAATTTTTAATTTTACGTTCCAACATACGTCGATACCTGTTACCATAAATGAATATGAGTGGGTCGGCTTGAGATAATAGTCGTAATAGTAGCTTGGGCACAGATGTTAAAAAATAAACTTTACAAAAATCATAAAGAATATTTTTCTTAGGGGAAACATCCAAAACTAATAGCTAATCCATTTTTCTTAATAGGGAACAGACTCGACCTATTTTTTTCTCTTTATTCGGTCTAATAGGTTAAGCTTTCTAGCAAGGAGTAACATTGAACTTTTTACTATGTGTTGGAAAACACATTGACTAAATAATCCTGCTGGCTTTAGACATGTTTATATGTTACGAAACCATAGTAATTATAATGTCAAATGATCTAAATGAGTTAATTGCAAGGAAGGATAAGCTAGAAGGAGAACTCAACCACGAATTATCAGCTGATTATAATGAGTTGATGAAAAAGGTGAGTAAAAGTTTTCGCGATATGCATGAGAATTCAGTGCAATATTATAAGCAAAAGGCTAATGAAGAGCTTGATAAAATAGAAGAAAACATACGATCAGGCAATAAATTGAGTGCTATTAACGAGAAGTTACTGGCAGACACATACTTGTCCCTGGCTACAACCATTTAATTTTTTACTAATCACACTATTATTCCTTCAAGCGTACCTAATAATCAAATATGAAAATGATAACATGGTGTTATAACTGCAGAGAGGAAATATGCTTTGACAACAATACTAAAAATAGAAATGGTGTAGCAATTCCAGTCGATGAATATGGTAATCTTCACAATTGCAGACATAAAAATCCAAAAACTAGATTCCACGGTCAAAAATGTTTTAGATGCGGACAAGGCATACACTTCGATGAAAATTACAGGTCAATTTCGAGAAAGTATATTCCACTAGATTGGGATTCGGGCAAACCTCATGATTGTAAGGAGGGCGGATCTACAGAAGAGATAGGATATACTTTCCCAATATAGTTCGAGGTCAGCTAATGAAAAAGAAGTTTACTCGGCATTGTTATTAACTCACTGTACTCCTTCAAATTTATTACTGTAATTTGACTATCTCATCCCATGTTCCAGTTACTGAGAGCATATAGTATTTACTATGATCTCCAGATTCTAAATGTATGATATCTCCGGTTGTAATTTGAATTTGAAATAATTTGTTCAAGAATTGCAGGAAACTAGGTCCTGCTACTATGCTCTTGGCTTGCTTCTCGAGTGGTTTATTGTAGTACTTTTCTAGTGTATCAATTAGTCCCAAACTACTAAGTTCTTCAACTAGTTCGGACAAGTCTTTAAACTTCGTATTCCTTTTGTAGACCGTAAGTTTTGCCATGGTAAAATGTCTTCGTTTCCTATATGATACGTTGTACAATATAACATTTCCCCGTTTGCGCATGCTAGTCTGTATAGATTCGGAGTTACGCTTAGGATTAAGTATATCATCTTCTTAAATTACGATACGTAGTTGAGTAATAGCGTTAATAACACTTATTAAAGAATGTGCAATAGAAAATGTAAACAATTGTATATCTTATGTCCTACATGTGGAAAGGATTTCAACAACTTGCTTAGCGGTGTAAGGTATATAAGTACAGTAAAGGGAGTTCTAGAATTTTGTTCAGATGGATGTTGCAGAGACTACCTTAAGAAAAATGTATAGTTCTTCTCCCATGTTAGATTTTATTTTAATATTGGTTACGTTGTCCACCTATCATGTATAACAGGTAGAAGAAATCTTTAATAAACAGGATGAGAATCAAGTTCATCCAGCAGTAACACTTCCGAGAAAATCAACCGAAATTATCATGTTAATCATATTTGGAGATTGAATAGAAACATGAAGATAGATAACCATTAATTGCTGTAAATGCTAAATGTACCTAGTGGATAAATCCCCAAACTGCCTTGAACAGAAACATGATTTATGTCATAGCGACATTATAGAAATTATCAATGATTCAGAAATAAATCGAATTACTTCTCCAGTATTATCAATTCAACAAAATACTAAATAAATTAAAAGACTGAATTGGACTGGAAGTAGGGTGAAGATATTAAACCATAGTTATGAATGGAAATATTGTTAGCAGTCTACAATAATTTATGGGAATGAAGTACCTGTTCTGTCCCATCACAATTATTACAAATCCAGTATACATATTCCTTACAAATACTACAAGTAGCAGAAGGAACTAAAGAATTTCCACATCCTCTACAAGATCCTTTAATATACATATTTAGTAATAACTCATCGTACGTATTAAAGTTAGTGAAAATATGAATCCACAAGACACTAAACTTCCTTATAGAAACGACTTTCTGCCATTTCATCGTGTTTCTGATCATGCTTACATTTTTGTTTACTGTCAAAACAAAAGTGATCATCCCACTTGGTCGTACCAATAATCCTTATCTGAATCCACCCATGCGATGCTAAATGAACTTCTTACTATTCCTAATGTTAATATCAAAAGCACTGTCAAAGATACAATCACTTTCAATTCCATGATAAGTGCTTAAAAAAATTTAATTGTACAGATCTATAACTGATCTTACTATTTAACACCTATTTGAAGGCCAAAATGGTCGCAATGGATAATAAGATCCCTCTTGCACCTTCAGAAAGTAAATAAAACTCATTACTATAAATGAGTTATAACATAGTGTTATAATCAATATGAAAATATGTGACAATTGTGGTGAAGATAGGAGCCATATTATAAAAGTTGACGTTTATGCTGGGGGCGGGAGATTACTGAGAACAGAGAATTGGTGTTTTAATTGTATTAAAAATGAAAAAAATGTAGATTGATCTTTCGCTAACCTTTTTAATTATTTCATTAATTAGGTTTCTTTATGACCTTATTTGATATTATAACCTTTCAAACTTAATCTTAAAACATCTAACAAGTCAAATAATAGCAATGGATAATAAGATCCCTCTCGCACCTGTCGATAATAAATGACTAAATACATTCAGATGAAGTGCGCGATTTGCGGTGACGAATGGGAACTTACTGAAAAGCAATTTGAGTACGAGCCATTTAAAATATGTCTTAATTGCCGATTTATAAATATGAATGAACCGGCTCATTTCAAGGTTCCAAAAGAAAGACTTGTACCTTACTTCCTGAGAGAGAGAAATGGAATAATAGTATCGGAAGAGGAAATGAGGAGATTGTACAATGAATATTATCAACAAATCGATATACTGCATCGTGAACTTAAAAATCATTATTTAGAGTAAAATGAATTATTGTATTTTTCCTTGATCTAGAATTTTCACAAAATATTTATTTTTACGTCGTCTTGAACAAAGGGTTTTGAAAGCATATTTGTTACCATTGAAAGTATAATTGAATCCATTCTAGTCGAAAAAAAATCTAACGCATTCTCCGTTTGTGTTTGATAAGGTATAACTTGCACCATTGCCAGGGCAATGTTATATCTTGCCGCAATGGGTGAAAAAACAACGATTAGATGGAGAGATGAGATGATATGATATCACTATATAATAGTATATGGTAGAAAATATCATGAGCGATAATAGACAAAAGGCATCCATAGTGTTTTAGAGTTCTTTGGCCATAAAGTAGGTTTCACTGTATTTAGATTTGAGAACGGCAAAATAGCCTGATAATACAACACTTCATAAATGTGGCATCTACAACACATGATTATTATTCTTTATAAATTGTTAGTATCTTTATCTAATCAATTTAGGAAATTACAAAACTGAATGGGCATCCAGATGATATCTTAGAATGTGTGTTCCTTTTATTATGACAAATTTGTCGCTAATCCCTTCAGGAGCACCATATTTTGAGCACAAATTTCATTCTTTGTAGACTTGTAAAAATTAAATCCTCACCTAGAATTGCCCTTCAACTGTTACATGTAATGGATTCTTTAATTTCTTAATAGCACTTTAGATACAAAGATCTTCGATGTCTACATACACATAGAAGACGGTGAGGAGATTTAATCAGATAATGGTGTGATGGAAAAGATGGAAAGATAGATTCAAAACTATTGTCTGGCAGTGGTTTAAACATACAGAATAATTTTTTGTTTCCAAATATTAGAAAAACTGTATTTGGTCCAAATAAATGTCTTTGAGACAAAACAAACACATAGATAGATATACGATTAGCGTGGATCATATACATGCATAAGTTTTTTTACGGAAATAATCCTCATAGTAATAAACATAGACCAACTCCAACATTGCGACCAGTAAATATATCTAAAGAGCAACGCAGAGATTTTCAAAACCTACTTTCAGACCCTAGAACATCTCAGAAAATAAAAAAAAGATTTATGGCTGACAAAGCAGGCGGTTATTGTTCTGTGTGCGGTGATATAGCAACTCAAATAGCAAATTATAACATGGATGGTGCCACGCTTGTGGAAAAGTATTGTGACACTTGTCTTGCAAGGGGAATTAACTAAAAATGGATTATCTTATGCAAGATTGACATCCATTAATAACAAAATTCCTCAAAATAAGTCATTTCATATGAGTACTCATAAATGATTGTTTGCTGTATTGTCTTTTAATGAAAGGAGAACCTGGTGGTATAATGACTAACTACCTTACAAAATTTTACACGAAGTATACCGGCACCATATCTCTCAACAAGAATCTACTACAATCAGGTATATCCATGCATTAACTAGCATTAAATCAAATGCTACCTCAGACGTAAAGTCGTGAATAACGAATCAGTAATACATATTAAATCTTCGAATTCTAATTCGTATTGCTTTGATTTTAGCAAGTAGCGGAATAATTTTGACCTTTCTTCTAGCTGCCGTCTTTACTAACGCTACTTCTTTAGGCTCATATGCATCGGCAAGTCAAGTGACTAGTAGCCAACCCATCAATGGGGTTGTCATGAAAGGAGCTTTTGTCGGTATGAAACAGAATAACAACGCTTCGCCTTCAGCTCCCCAGGACTACATTGAGGATAGCTTGAAAAAGATTTCTGGAGCGGGTTTGAATCATGTCCGATTCGTGTTCTATTGGGAGGCTTATGAACGGGATCCCGAGGCTTTCATAAAGGAAATACAATCAGTAGCCAATGCAGCAGATAAGTACGGAGTGAAAATCATTTATGACAATCATCAATGGCACACTTCTTCATGGCTCGAAGAAAGAGCAACAGGTTTTCCTTGGTCTCTATTTCAAGATAATTCAAAATATTCCAGAGGCGGTGGCGGTAATACTCACGATAAAGCAGCGAAACTCTTTTGGGGGGACTGGTGGAACAGATCTGTCAAAGATAATCAAGGAAAAGATGGCTGGACACTAATGGCAGATTTTCTTAAGAAAATAGTATTGGCAGTCGATAATCATTCAAGTACGTTAGGGTATGAGATCCTAAGCGAACCTCACGTTGACAAAATAAATCAATGGTCTAAAATAGGAAAATTTAATTCCTATATTACTAAGGAGTTGAGAAATATCACCAGTAAGACAATAGTCTACAGCATGAATGTTCCAGTTGACTTGAATAGCCCCATTAATATTTCACCAAAAAACCTGGCAAAAATGGCTCCTTCATATAAGGAGAATATTGCTTTCAAAGTAAGTGTCTACGCAGTTCCTGATGGAGATGGGTACCAGAAGAAGAGATTTAACATGTTTTTGAAAACAAGTGATAAAACTGGAGTGCCCTTATACATTGGGGAATGGAATAACGTTGTAAGGACAAAGGACGGAGGAATCACCAAACTCAACCCAGATGAGAGTGAGCTTACGAAAACTGATGCGAAACAGATACTCGGCGCTCTGAAGAAAGCAGGAGTATGGGGCACGGCTTTTTGGAGGTGGGATTATCAGCCTGTAGATACTGACAGTTTTAATTTGGTTTCTAATAAGACTGGAAAATTAGTGCCCACCAAGTACTTAAGTATCTTAAAAGACACGGTGAAAACGATTTATGGTTCTTCTGGCGATACATCAACTTCCAACGATGGTAAAGAAAACAATTTGATTAATGATCTTTTGAAAACAGGTAAATTCACGGAAGCTGAAGCCAAAGAATTCGTATCAAAAACAATGCAGAATGGAGCCGACGATACATCTCTTCCAAAACCAAGTAGCCAATACCGATGACAACAATGACAACGCTGATGATAACAACAATAAATGCTGATGATACCGGTAACTAGTATCTTCAGTACGCGTAAAGCAATCAGATAGCACTTAGCATTTTCAGAAGTGATAGTAGTTGGCATTGATTCGATGATTTGAAGTTTGCAAGAAAGTGGTTATTATAATTGGTCTTGTTTTCATTATTTTTGAATGCTAACATTTAGTATATTAACTTAGTAACAAATTTCAAATTATACTATTTAGAATATTTACAATAAACATGTTAGAAGCGTGTAAATTTTATTCGGGTTCGGTGGAACTGATAACGCTACAATTACGATTTAGGAACCCATTGGTAGTTTATTTTGCAGTTTTTAACTTCATTGTCAAAAGAAACCCGGTAGGAATCAACACACTAAACACACTAGTGTATGTAATCCGTGCTCATACCTAGTTTGCTATATCGTGACTCTGGTTTCTTTTCTAGTACTGAATCCGTCATCTTTCAATTATGGAATAATTAGAGAGAAAAATGGCTCCAATTTTGCAATAATCAAAAAATCCTTTTACGTTAGACCTGAGTTTATTCATTTTGCTACTTGTCTTCAGAGGGAAAACGTATATTAATTTTAGGAGCAGGATTTGGAGGGTTAACAGCTGCTAATTTATTGCAGAAAAATCTTTCTTCATTATCGCCATCAGTAGATTACCAAATTCGTATTATCGATCAAAGAGACTATTTTATGATGGGACTTGTAAATTTATGGATCTTAAGTGGAATAAGAACATTCAAAGATTCTAAAATTGCTTTGAATAGACTAGAAAATAAAGGAATAAGGTATCTAAATCATAAAGTAACGGGAATTGATGTCGCCTCAAAGACTGTTACAATTGGGGAATCTTCAAATCTTAAGTTAAGATACGACTATCTAATAATAGCATTAGGTACGGAATACTCATTTGAAGAAGTCAAAGGATTTTTAGAAAATGGAGGCTTTAATCTGTATGACGCAGAGCAAGTTACAAAACTAAGAGAAAGAATACTTTCCTTAAAGAACGGGAGAATAGCAATCTGTATAACATCTATTCCATACAAGTGCCCCCCAGCACCGTATGAGACATCTTTACTAATAAACGATATTTTAGTTAAGAATGGTACAAGAGACTCAATTGACATCGATATTTATACACCAACCCCGATTTCTTTACCTGTAGCTGGAGCAAAAGTGAGTCAGGATGTTATTAATTTGCTTAATCATAAACATATCGATTTTCACCCATTACATAAAATAAAGGAAGTACTGAATATGGAAAAAATAGAGTTTGAAAATGGAAATCGGGTAAATTATGATCTACTTATAGGGATTCCTCCTCACAAAGTACCTGAAGTAATAAGGAATTCTGGTCTTATAACGCATGAACAAAATTGGATTAATGTCGACAAGTTCAGTCTTAGGACTGATTTTGAAAATGTATTTGCAATAGGGGATGTAACTGAAATTAAGGTGAACGAAAATGTGGCTATTCCTAAAGCTGGGGTATTTGCAGAAGCTCAGGCAAAAGTAGTTAGCCAACAAATAGTTGATGATATCAAAAATGATAAAAACAAATACTCATCGTCACGATTCGATGGGAAGGGTTTCTGCTTTATGGAAGTTGGAAATGAGAAGGCAGGATATATTGCTGTGGATTTTTACCATGAAGATGGTCCTTATACTCTTCTTGAACCACCATCTGACGAATCATACAAAAAGAAATTAGATTTTGAAAGAAGTAAGCTAAATGAGTGGTTACTATCATAGTTCGTTTTTTTTTGAGTTTTTAGTTTTGTCGTATGAATTCATATTTTACAAATTTAATAACAAGTAGTTCTATTCCTTTATCAAAAGTAATATTGACTGTTCAGGTAAGATCGGAAACAAATTTGCTTGTAGTTTATAATCATAACAATATATGCAATCATAGTTGCCATGGTTGATACCATAAGAAGATATCAAAATAGTTATTCAGTTAACCTGATTGTATTTTACGAATCCCATCAAGTATTCTGGAATGATCAGCTTCCACCTCAGTAGTAATATACAAAAGATGTTGACCATAGGGCATAGTTATTCTCTTTATTTTATCATATTCTGCTAACACATAGTGACCCTTTCCTATTTTGTCCGTAAGCTGACTCCTTGTTTTCCATGCATTTACAGCCATTTCAAGAGATTTCTTACTTTCATCTGGTGTTAACAGATTGGTAACTCCAGGCCTATGGTCAGAAAACAATATCTTTCCACTCGAATCGCATATGGTCACCATCCTAATTTTCGGATCAAGCTTCATTATGTCAGAATGGGTTTTCTGATAATTCATATACATAATATAATACTAATTCTTTTAAAGTTTTAAATTCAAACAAAAAATTTAGTTGGTCAAGTTATTATCTATGGTCAAGAAACATATGATCGCCTTATTAAATGCCTGACATCAGATTCATCTCAGATGATCTTTTGAATTGATATAGACAATCACTCAATTATCAGACTAAATTTTATTGGTTATGCCTCACAATAAATTTACTTAATTAGCAATATCTTATAATCTTTACAAGTATCTTAGAATTGTAAATCTTATTCGGGTTCGATGGGACTGATAATGCTAGAATTACGATTTACGAATCCACTACTCAAGCTCGGTATTACTTTATTCAACATTTTGGACATTTGCAAGCAGGTCTGGAGGGAGAAACCATCTTCAAACACCATCGAACTCATGAGTTCGACGATTATTTATTGTTATTTGCCGACCCGCAATTTCTGTCCAGATAGTCAGCTATCTCGTCGAATGTCGCACCAGAATCGTTTAGCTCTATCAGTAATTCCTTACTGATACCGGCCTGTCTCAATGCGACTAATGCAGCATATAATCTTCTTTCTGCGTTGGTGATGCATTTGCCATCCCAACCATAATAAGACATGATGACACCCATAACACATCTTCCACTAAGTCCGTCGGTATACTGCTTTCTAATCTGTATAAACTGTTTTCCATATGTACGTATTATTTGGGAAATAGATAATTCTTGGTTCGACTGTTGACTAATGGTACTAATATTGGGCACATGGGTATTTCGCTCGATGTTCTGTGTTAACTGCTTTTTATATATACGTAGAGTTTGATAAACAGATGATTCCTGTCTTACCAGTTGTTGCTGAGCCATAGATTGTCAATAGATAATCACATACAAATTATTTAGCATTTACGTTTACTGCGTTTCTATGGAAATCATTTTTGGTCTCCTTTTAGACATTTTACAGGAATCTAGATTACATACTCTATTGATGCGAATGGGCTTTTTAGTTATTTGTTATTGTCTCTAATTATAATTCATGTCGGTCTTGAGGTTAGATATTTTCAGATGTTTCTTTAGGATTAATTTGTTAATAAGAACTAGTATCATTTTATAATCAATATAATATATGCAAAAAAGTTATCAAAAATATGCAAATTTTATATCGGGTTCGGTGGGATGCAATACACTAGTGTATCTAATCTATTATTGGCGTAGCGAACTAGTTATCAAGTGTTTGGCAATAAAATATGGGCTAGAGACAGAGTTGGCTACGAAGCTGTTCCACCTCTTATCATTCTAAAGTAATAATAATTTGAATAGCTTTGTTCAATGAAGAATAATGACAATTACAATCCTAACTGGAGCTCCAGGTCTGGGGAAGTCGACGACTGTAATACGTGCAGCCAGAGCATTAAAAGATAGAGGCCTTAATGTGGGAGGTATAGTTTCCAAAGAGCTCAGAACTAATAATATTAGGGTAGGATTCGAATTCATTGATCTTAACACTAATGATACGGGAGTCCTGGCATCTATTACTGGAAATGGTCCTAAGATTGGGAAATATTTCGTTGACCTTTCGGGCTGCCGCTTTGCAGCTGAAAGACTCTGTCGTGCGATAAAGAATTGTGACGTCATTTTTTGTGATGAAATTGGTCCTATGGAACTCAAATCAAGAGAATTCATAGACTCGGTAAGGAAATTACTTGTTGTTGACAAGAAAGTAATAGTTGTTGTACATCACAAGTTACAACATCCCCTAATCGAGCAGCTCAAAAAGAAATCTAGACTAATACTCAATATTGATTTGGAAAACAGAGCAAAAGTTAATCAAATATTGCTTGATAGATTATTGGTTGAATAATATATGCTATAAGGCGATATTCACATAAATATTGGTACAAGACTATTTCCATTAATAATCTAGAACTATATGTATCGATTACATTAAGAGTTTTAATGAAATTGATCAGTTTCGGAATACATTTACCCGTGATGGGATTTGTTCGAGGGGAGGCTACTTCAAGAGACCACATAATCTCATTTGCACAAAAGGCGGAAGAGTTAGGATACGACTCATTGAGTGTTAATGATCATATTGTTTTCAGAACGGGTTGGATTGATGCAATAAGTTCCCTATCGGCAATTGCTGTTGTTACCAATAGAATAAGAATTGGTACATCTATACTAAATATAGTTATAAGGAATCCAGTTATCTGCGCTAAAGCTTTATCAACAATAGACATCTTATCTGCAGGCAGATTATTTGTAGGCTTGGGTCCAGGATCATCTAAAGGAGACTATGATGCTTGTGGAGTTCCATTTGAAGATCGCTGGAAGAGGTTTTCTGAGGCCTTGGAGGTTATTCACGCACTTTGGAATGAAAAAGGTGAGCCTGAATCACAGTTAGTAGATTATGATGGTAAATACTATAGATTGAAGGGAGTATGTATTGACCCTAAACCATATCAAAAACCTCGTCCGCCCATCATGATCGCAAGTTGGGGTTCAGAACAAGGCCTAAGGAGGGTAGCAAAATACGGGGACGGTTGGATGGCTTCAGCTTATAACATTACACCGGACAAATTCAGAGAGAAGTGGATGCTACTTCTGAATTATAGAAGAGAGATGAATAAGGATGTGGAGTCATTTGAAAATTCTCTCATGACAATGTTTGGATATATAGATAATGATAAAGAAAAGGTGCAGAGGATGGTAAAAAATGTACTGTCACCATCTCTAGGAAGGTCCGCTGATGAACTGAATAATTTACTCCTGTTTGGCTCTCCCGATCAGTGCCTTAAGAAGATTTCTCTCCTTTACGAATCAGGAGTAAAACGTATCCATTTCTGGCCAGTAAATAACTACGTACAACAAATGGAGATATTTTTTAAGGAGATAGCCCAGAATTTTGGTTAGATTATATGCTAAAGAGGTACTCAAAAGGTTAGGAGAAGACAAGAAATAAGATCAACTTTACTCTGAAAAATATATCCAAAAACCGGATAAGCAATAGAGGGATAGCAACCAAGTATATTAGCGAGTTATGTAAATTGGCTTTTGAAATGAGGAAAACTGTATTTTTAATTAGTAACAATGTTTACATTATTAGTTTCTAGTATTTATATAATTATTATTAAAATATTGTAAATTATACATCGGGTTCATGTTAACTTGAGACATACCTACAGTGATCATAAACTAAGTTAACCTTTATCAGTCTGAGGTGACTCAAAATTACTCAAATGGATGTAAATTATAAGGTTGCAGTTGTTACAGGTAGTTCGAGTGGTATAGGTTTCGAAACATCTCTGGTCCTTGCTAGGAATAACTTTCATACATATGCAACAATGCGTAATCTAGAAAGAGGAACAAAAATGAGAGCGGTTCAGAGTGGAGAAAAGTTGCCAATTAAAATTATTCTGCTTGATGTTACTAGTGATAAATCAGTAAGCGATGCCATCCAATCAATTCTATCTGAATCAGGTAGGATAGATGTATTGGTTAATAATGCTGGCTATGGATTGGTAGGAGCGTTTGAAGAGCTTGATATGGATGAAATCAAGCAACAGTATGAGACCAACTTCTTCGGAGTTATAAGAGTAGTCCAAGCTGTCATTCCTATAATGAAGGAACAAAAGTCCGGAATGATAGTAAATATAAGTTCAGGTGCCGGTAGATTTGGCTACCCCGGCGGTTCTGCATATGTTAGTACTAAATTTGCATTAGAAGGTCTTAGTGAGTCTATCGCATATGAACTTGATCCTTTTGGCATAAAAGTTGCCTTGGTGGAACCGGGATTTGTTAGAACTAGCTTTTCCAGTGTAATAGCAAAGAGATCCCAAGAGCCAAATTCGGAATACTCAAAAATGATGGAAATAATGGCTGGAAGAATAGAGGGGATGAAGCGAAATAGCTCTTCACCAGAACTCGTGGCAAATATAGTGTTGGAAGCAGTAACAACTAAGAATCCTAATCTGAGATATCTGGCTGGAAAAGATGTTGAGCAGTGGATAGAACAGAAGAAGAAATTGTCGGATAAAGAATTTTTTAATATGATTAAACAATCCCTGTTATGAACGTTAACTTAATTGGGTTCGGTAGGATGCAATGCACTAATGTAAGTAATTTATTTTCAGGGTGGCTGGATAAGTTTGGTTGGTGCCGGTCGTGACTAACTTTCAACAGTACAGCTCCAGAGCAATATGATCGATATCAATTTTGATTGATCAATCAATACATCTTTATTGTGCATAACAGTACTATATTTAGAACAATTTTGGAAAAAAATAAGTGCGATAAGTGTAACTTGACTATCCATCCTAATTTCATAGGTAATCATAAATGTGATCATCAAAACTGTCCAATTTGTAAGAGTCCTATTTCTCCTTCACAATATTGGTTCCACCTAAGATCACATCCGGGCCATGAAAATGATAGCCCACCACCGCCAAAAACAAGCACGTATGAGAATAGACGAAGCACAAACTATTCCGGTTATGGTAATTATCAAAGAAAATAATCAGGAATTATTTTATTTTTTGAAGCAATCAAAAAGAATCCGGGCTCGATGGATCTAGTAACCCTAATAGTTCTGTTCTGGGACTTCCATCCATTAACAGAAATATAGCGCAGCTTTATAGGTTTCTACATAGTTCAAAATCTTTAAAATAAAAAGATACTAGTACAAAGTAATAATTAACTTATAATAATGCTTATCGAGATTCGTTTTTATTTTATTGTATTCTTGATTCTCTTACTGAAGTTTGTAGAAGCTCCCCAATTTCGTTATGCATCTTTAACAGGTTCAATCCTTTTTCGGTAGTCTTGTAGACATGTGAACCTTCTAAATATTCCAATAAATTATTTTCAATAAGTACAGAAAGATATTCCTTTAATTGAGCATAGCTGAGGAAGGCTTTGTACATAATTCTTGTTTTAGTTGCGCCACCATTTGCTGCTTCTAGAATCATTGAAACTATTTCTGTTCTGCTTCTGTATTTCATATTAATAATGGAATAAATCTTCTATTTTAACATGTTGGTACAATAATCTAGAACAAAACGAAATTCTACTTTACTCTAATTGAGATTGAAGACATAGTTCCGCATATTCAAATTTGGTAACATATGAGGAAAAATGATTATTGTGATTGAGATAAAAGTTCATTTTTTAAGTAATATTGATACCATATCATCCCATATAATATTTACAGTAAGCATGTTAAAAAGATGTAGATTTTATTTCGGGTTCGGTGGAACTGATAATGCTAGAATTACGATTTTTGAACCCTCGAACCGATCATCCCAAGCCTGTATTCTAGCTATTGCAAAAATGAGGACTATAGGAATCATCTTAAGACAGACCTCTTACTATGCTTGATACAAGATTTCTGGTTATTGAACCATCTTTATCAAGAGTAGGATTAAAGATTGTAATACTTATTCCAACTGCTTTTTTTGACGGAAGTCAATAAATCACTTAATTGTGAGAAAGTTATTCCACCAGGTAGACGATAATCAACTGCAGGCATAATCGAGTCATTTAAAACATCAACATCAAGATGAATCCAAAAGCCGGAAAGTTCATTTTTGAGAAATTTTTCTATAGCTGATGAAGCTGCATTTTTGAGTCCTAACCTTTGCACATCTGTAAGTTCTATGGTATTCATAATCGTAGTGTTCTTAATATCTTGGCATCCATACTGAGCAGATTGCATTTTATCACGATATCCAAATACTACTATATCCTGTTCCATTACTAGTGGTTTAAGATCCTCTATATTAGTAAGGATATCAGGTCCATAACCAGATACTATTGCCAAGTCCATATCTGCAACCTCTCCTGTTGGAGATTCTTCTGGCTGATAAAAATCGACATGTCCATCCATAAAAAAGAGACCATATCTGCCTAGATGTCTTAAAGCTAAAACATTACCAATCACGATACTGCAATCACCTCCAAGGACAATAGGAAATTTATTGTTATGCAACACGTACTTCACTGTCTCTGCTAGTCTTATGGAATAATCTTTGATTGCTGTAGGGTTTAACAATTTAGTTACCCCATCACGATTATAGTTGTATGGTGACGATGGAGTTACGATCCCACAGTATTCAGCATTTAGTCTTTCTAGTAAACCTGCTGTCCTTAACGCTTTTGGAAGAAGCTCGACTCCAGTGGGTCGTAATCCCAATATGGAAGGAGCATCAATCACTGCATATTCTCGTTTATTGTGCAAAGACATTTCTCTTTACTGAAGAGATTGTATTATTTCCTTTTCAAGTTTTTGGAGTTGAGTACAACCTTTTTTTATGTCTCCTTGAAGTTGCATAAAATTTAGAAATGTAAGATGGATACTGTATTTAAACACCCTTAAACTTTAAAGCATATTAACAAATAACAAACATCTACTTTTTAATTTCCTTGTCGGTAAAGAAACATATGGTTATGCAAAACAGCGATGCAGTATGGCTTATCTCTGTTATTGCATTATCTATCGGAGGAACATTTGCAATTATCTATATCATTAAACATATAATAGACTATTTTGAAAGAAGAAAGAATAGATGATAAAAGAATAGATTCTTTATTATAGTAACGATAATCATATAATATTATTTTATAATATTTACATTATTATTTCTAGGGTATTCTAAATTTTATATCGGGTTCGTTGGGATTGGAGCTGATCATGTAGTAGGGTTCTCCTAACTTGTATTTTAGTGTTGATTTAGGAATTTTTCTTTACAATAGGAATTGAACTTGTTAAGTCTTGATTGGTGGTGGTCCAGGAGGTTTGCGAGCCACTTTTTGTTACAATAGAAGAACCTGTTTCCGACATATAGAAAAGAGGAGATGACTTTCTGGTTTCAATTTATAAAATGTAGCAAAGTATCATTCCGTTTTCATTTATAGGTCATATTAAGATCACCAAAGAAAAGGCATATGCAGCTACTGTTGAAAGTTATTTATCGTACGCTGTGAATAGATAGAGCAAGGTGATTTCTCATTCAGGGTACTAAAACTTACACGTGTCCAATGCATTCGGAAGTGACGCAAGACAAACCGGGGAACTGCCCTAAATGCGGCATGAGACTTATAGAAGCAGGTTCTAAAAATAAAGGCACTTTCCAGCAAAATGAGACTAAAAGTTTAGGTACATCTAGGTATAAAGACTACATACCTCTAGCGATAATAGTCTGCCTTATTCTCCTTACAACTCTTGTTCTCTCACTCAGTGACTTACAGGCTGGCAATTTCTCAGCCCGAGCAACTTTGTCTTATTTCATGATAGGATTTTTCCTTGTTTTCGCCGGATTCAAGCTGATGGACTTGAAAGGCTTTGCAGAAGGCTACTCAACTTACGACCTATTGGCTAGAAAGATTTTTGCATACGGATACGTTTACCCGTTTATTGAACTGTTTTTCGGACTGGCAATGATAATAAATCCTACGTCAGTGCCCATCTTGCTAGCAGAAATAGGGGTAATGTCCTTTAGTGGATTAGGCGTTACAATCAAGTTAATGAAGAAGGAAACATTCCAATGCGCTTGCCTCGGGACTTTCCTGAAAGTGCCGTTGACAAAGGTTACCGTTATCGAGGATTTTGGTATGGTAGCTTTAGCCTTGGTAATGTTGTTTATCGCGGCTTAGGACAAGGACAGACCTTTTACTAGATACAAAATTTCTGATCACGTTCTAAATCAAGCCCCCATACTCAAGAAGTTGAAAAAGTTGGAAGATCATTATTATGCAAATCGTACCCACGAAGGCGAAGATAGGAAAAGTAAAAGTAAAACAAATTCAATGGAGCTATTAATATAAGAACTGGATTGGATATATTTTGTCAATAGAATTGCCAACGGATTATGAAAACGAAGTTACAACTGTAATTTGTAGGAAGATAAAACCCGGTCGCGAAAAAGATTACAACAATTGGATTAGGCGTTACCTGACACTGGAAAGAAGAGCTCCTGGTTACCTTGGTACTACAATAATCATCCCCGGAGGCAGCAAATCACCATTGCGATATATCATCCGCCGTTTTACTGATAAAGCTGAGATGGAGAGATGGGATAACTCAGACGAATCACTAAAGCTACTAAAGGAAGCAAATGATTATTCTACACGATACTACGACACATCCACCGGTTTGGAAACTTGGTTTACGTTACCGGACTTGAAAACTCTTAGTCAGTCACCACCACCTAGATGGAAAATGGCGATAGTTATCTTCTTTGCTGCATATGCTATTAGCTCGTTATCTCGATCTATTCTTAATCCTTTTATAGGAGACTGGGCGATACTTGGAAATGCCGTAATTTATAGTGCAATATTAGTTGTTTCACTTACCTATTTTGCACTCCCTATTGCGAATCGTTTGTTGCGACATTGGTTATATCCTGGAAGTGTATAATCATAAAATACCTTTGTCCAACCTCCCTTTTCTACGGAATTGACAAAGCTCAAACCAGAACATCCTATGTGGAAGACCAAGAAGCTGATGTCAATAAAGATATGAGAGGAGTTCTCAAAAAGATTGTAGTTAAATGATAACAGTCTAATCGGTGGGATTCGGACAGTGCATGTATTCGGGTTCTGCTGATTGCTATTTATTATTTTTATTAGTTTAGTCTGTCTGCTTTCTTAGACCGTACGAATTATCTTGTTCCCATTCCGATTAATTTTATGATTATGATTTCTATCAAACCTAAATTATCTAATAATTGGGAATGAGGTTGTATCCAAATTTAAGAACTTATGCACATCAAGAAACTCATAAGTAGCAGAAGTATTTTAGGGAGAGCTGATGACCACCCATCATCTACCTTTTCTGCAGTCAGATAGAATAATCTTCAAAATGTTTGCGTGCGAAGAGCATTTGAAGAGTATAAAAAATATTAAATCCCAACACGGCGATCTTTTATCAAAGGATGCATGAGTAGGTGCTGAGATGGAAATAGATTCATTGATTTCACAAATGATTGGAACATTTGATTGTCTACTATTTAGAATAATTGATAAATTTCAATTATCCGGCATTCCCAGTGATAGAATGGAAATAAATAAGGTGATTAGCGCGCTGTCAGCGGAGAGTAAGGGAATAGAATTGGCAAGGGAATTACAAAAGGCAAATCAGGAAGGCAACTGGTATTGGAAGATAAAGGATTTAAGAAATTATTCATTGAGTGGTTCATTACTTTCGGTAGAAGCTTCTTTGGACGTCATTCCATATTTCGAGCAAATTCTCGTTCAGCTTAAGGAATTCATCAAAAATATCTTAATGAATGAACCGAAATTGCAAACAAAGGAATAATAGAATAAGATGGAGGTCTGATCACTTATCTAGTGGTCGTCATAGTTTACTATTAAATAAGGAGAGATTATACGTTTAATTAGTAACAAACTTTACATTATATTATTTTATGATATTTACAAGAATTCTATTGAAAAGATGTAAATTTTTCGGGTTCGGTGCGATTCGGACATTCCATGTAGGCGGGTCCTGTTACCTGGTATTTAGCTTTTATGTTCTGATTATTATTAACGCCATTGTAAGTAGAATAATTTTATTTTCATTTTATTGAGTAGCTCTTGAAAGGATGAATTAAGCTTCTATAGCATTTGGATAGTATATTTTAGAAATTAGTCTATGATAGCACTCATCGCATACAAACATATCTAGAATTTGGTTTAGAGAATGGATATGCTTTTTGCAATATTCACATTTCATACTCTCCATTGTATAATTATGAACTTTATAATTTAAATAGATTTTATAAATAAGTCCGCAATATTTTACGACATCTTATAATAAATCCGATACAAGACTAGTAACGGTCAATAAAATCAGAGTTTCACTCATCTTCAAAGAAAGGTCTAAAAGCCACATCAAACCCTGGGGAATTGTTTGCAAACTGCTTTATTGTTACCATCTTACATATTTTATCTTGAAACTCTGAATGTTCGATGATCTTTATTTTGCAGATAGGACAAATGATTCTAGGATTCAAGATCATGTTTATATCTATTTAGAGGAGGCATATAAGGATATTAATAGAACAAAATCCCCTTAAAACTTTCAATTTAATTATAAAAAGGATATAATTTAGGATAGTTCTTACTTTTAAATACATATCAAGAACGAACTTATTCCGTTAGGAAATCTTTGCTTTCAAACACTAGCTCGGAGGAAGGGATGCAATACGCCATATTTTTATATATTTTATATCGGGTTCGGTGGGAACCATGTGGAAATTCACACTAGTTCAATTGGAGGTCTATCATAGTATTGACAGATTAAAACAACCGTATTACCTAATATCTATTAAGTTCCAAATAACAGAGACTTAATCCCCCTAAGGTATTCTAATCTGGCTTAAACACTAGAATCGAATCTATTGTAGAATGATGTTGCTTATATATATAATCAAGGTCTCTTCTTGCATATATTCATACGCCCAAAAGATGGACAAGTTGGGCCGCTTCGTCCTTATTTGATTTGATTTCTACTAACTCAATTCCTTCTTTGCTGCCCTTGAGAGTTTTTTCCTTGATGTTCCCTATTCATCTTCTGTAGTGGTGTTGGTTCCTTTTCCCACTGCTCCCGCCATACCCACCATGGCACTGGAGACATCAATGACGGACTGAGGGATACCCTGCGGATAATATTTCGTTTTGAATTTATCCATATCTACTTGGTTGAGTAACATTTTTAATTTATCCGCTTTCCATAAGTCCAACCATTGACCAGTTTCATCGTGGACGAAATTGCATGTATGGGTAAAGAATTGTTTTAATTCGGGTTCAATTGCGTCAATATTTGTCTCTCCAAACCTTTTCCAAAGGATCATTCCACTATAAAAACTCGAATAACAATCCAAGAATGTTCCTGACTGAGATTCTGTTTTTGTGCTGTTTGTTTCATTATTAAATGGTTGTCCGTATACGGCAGTTACTGTTAGACTAAATGCCGTCAATAGACCAACGACCAGTAACACTTCCTTCATTTTCATTTGCATTCTATCACCTTGGAGTGTCCCAATCTACGCCACGACTTCATCTTTGTATACAGATAAAGCTTAGCTTAAAAATATGATCTTACTCTAGAAAATAAAAGACGCTAAAAGAGGATATTTTTATAGCTGAACTCGAATGCTTAACGGGCTCGGTAAGATTCGGACACTCCATGTATTCGGGTTCTGTTGATTGATATTTAGCTGTTTCTAACTAGAGACACTTTCTAATCGTAGACAACTTTCAGGAGCAAACTATACTGCATTTTTATATATTGTCACGAATTCTTATTTCCATTCCCATACTTTAGATGAGCAATTTCCTTGTTCATCAGCTTCGAATTCAAAAACACCAACCAGGTTATTTAGGAACGATAACTTACCTCCATTGAGTGAAGCCTTAAAGAATATCGAGCCACAGAACCTAATTTTTCCTGCTGTAGATTTGCCTACTCCTTGACCTGTCCAAGTTGCCATTTCCTGCCCATCTTTTGTTGTAATTACTCCTTCTCCTTCTCCATACATTACTCCATCTTCTTGTGGAATAGACCAATAGGTAGCAATTTCTGTAGCTTCTGTTCCTCTATACGTGCCTACAGTTGTCATCGATGTTTCTATTTTGGGTCCATTAGCGTCCAAAACTCTTTGTCCTGTTATTTTGCCTTTATCTTCAACTATTAACTCTCCCAATACCATTGTTTATTCAAGAGTGATTTATCATACTATTCTATATAAGGGAATACGACATAATCTAGAGACTTATCAACTATGTTTAATTAAAAATTGCGTGGGTCCGAATGCGGTGGGATTCGGACACTCCATATATTCGGGTCCTGTTACCTAGCATTTAATTTTATTCTGAAACATGACTTGACACTGCATTTTAGATTCCGAAGGAGAAATAGGTTATTTTCTAGTCTTCAGGTTACGCCACGGCTCATAGACTGCTAAGAGAAATGAATGGAATGGAAAGAAAATCGGATCGGATGGTGACGTATCAGGTTAGGCATATTTCCTCCCTATTATCATGCACTTCATTATCTATTTAGTTGCTGAGTTTAATTAAGTGACTTTCAAATATTCTTCCACATTTAGTGTCTGGGTTTGATTATCTTGATCCTCAATACTACTGATTTTCATTTAAAGGTGCCAATGTTCTGAAGAAGCACCAATGATGTCAGATGTGATCAGATCGCTTCCTCATCTTTTTTCTTGGTTACGAAATCTACGGCTCCTACTACATCTGAAATGAATATCTTACCGCCTAGATTCGGATCTCCTCCAAATCTTTCAAGGATCTTTTGTGTCAGCTCTTCCACAATGTCATCTCTCACTATTACTTCAACCTTCGTTCGTGGTATAAATTCAGGTGTTGCAGTTCTGGTGCCTCTCTCAACTGCAACAGGTAGAGGTTTCACTTTACCTCTTCCTTCAATCTGAGTTGCGCTCATTCCTCCTATTTGCATGTCCCTAAGCACATCATCAACTTCGCTCAGCCATCGGTGCGGGATTATTATCTCTAGCCTTTTAAGTTGTCCCATACATACAAATGAGCAATAGTTGTAATTAAAGGCTAGTAACGCTGCACCGCTTCGCTCTTTATGAAGTATAGCGTAATTCAGTTAATAACTCTAAACAAAAAGATTATTTAAGTAATCTTGCACCTTTTAACTTACTTTATAAGTAGTTACTTTCTTCGATGGACGTAGGATATAAAATCCCCAAGAAATTACCTTAAAGGTGTTGTCCTACCGGTGTTACTGCTCCAATTATCATGAGGCCTACAAATATCGCAATTAACACAAACATTCCAATGATCATGGCTTTTCTTTTAGCAGGTTCTGTAACCTCCTTTCTATCTACAAGTGGTATTGCGGCAAGTAAAATTACTATTAGGGCGGTTACATAAGGTATTATGCCCAATCCGAATAGATCTTCTAAAGGAAACATCCAAAGCAAGTACCAAGGAGGTTTGGTAATTTCTATGCCTTCCACGCCTTTCATACTTAATGGTGCCGGCAGAATTATCGACAATATTATTACTATAATTGTTACTGCTATACCATACACAAACATTCTCTTTACGTGAGTCGAGAACGGAACTTTTGCTTGTCCAAGTTCAGTAACCGAATAAGGATCCTCATTCAAATTCCTCAATTGTTGTTCATGCTGTTTCTGAGTTTTTGGGCTAGATAATCCTAGAAGCCGTATTAGTGCCAAATGCAACGCCAATACTGGAAGAGTCAAAATAGGTATGACGGTCACATGAGATGCATATAGTCTAGCCAATAAAGGAACGGATGGAGCAAACTGTGTAGTAAAGAAACTACCTATGGCACCTATCGTATCACCTAATTCTACTTGATGTCCCAGTGCTTCAACTGCTTCCTGGTCCCATTTCAATACTGTGCCAGTAAAAGTGAATGCAAATAATAAAGCTAATAAACCGACACCGGCTAGCCATTGCATCTCTCTTGGCTTCTTATACGAGCCAGAGATGAAGACTCTCATCATATGCAACAGTGCTATAATAATCATAAATTGCGCTCCCCAATAGTGTATATTTCTGACGAAAGACAAGTCAAGTCTACTGACAATTTGTATTAGAGACTCGTATGCACCAGGGGACACTGGATGAGGATGGTAGAATTGCTGTAGTATTACGCCACTTATTCCTTGAACTATTCCTAACACTAGTATCATTCCCCCTAAAGTGTAAGTGGCATCATTAGCATGTTTTGGAATAGGATGGGAGAATATTTTATCCCAGCCAAGCCTAGTCTGAAGAAATCCTAATCCTTTTTTCGTGTTATTATCTATTTTCTCCATCAAGAATTCACCGCTTGGGCACTTTTATACTACGAACCTTGTAAAGTCTTTGTTCTACTAAAAGGAAAAGAACGGCACCAGTAATGAGAACAGCTGACCATATATAAACATCTTTAGGGTAAATATTGACTTCTGGTAAAAGTATAAAATCATAGTGGCTAAGTGTCTCATCGTTTATTTGTTCAAATGATTCTCCCTTGGACCCATCCCAGACAACAAATTTTATAAAGCCCTCCTCTCTAACACCAGGCTGAAATGATATTGAACTTCCATTCTCATTTTTATTTTTAACTTGAATTTCTCTGCCGATAAGTACATTCCAATTTCCGTTATGTTCCTCTGCCTTCGTAATCATCCCAGCACTCGTTGGTGAGTTCGTAACCCAATACCAGGAATCTCTAATCTCTTTCCCCGACTCGCCCTCAACTCGCGAATTAGACATTTCTTGGTTTAATGCTCTCTCAACCGGTCTTTCAAATATAATTGCTGAACCATCTGTTCCTTTTTGCACCTTAGCTTCTGTCCCTATTGGAACGATGGTAGGATCATCCCATGATAATAAAAAGAAGATATGACTGGCATTATTTATTGTTCTAACAGAAACATCATGGCCCCATGGGGATCTCAGGTTATTTTCAAACGACTCCTTCCATTGTGGTAGCGTAGCGTCTAGTGACAAATCTATGTGGCCCGGAATGAAACGAGACAATATTAGCAACTCATTTTCTCTATGATTTTCCATTCCACCAGTATTACCCAAGACACTTCGATTGCTCACTTCTCCGGCATGTCCGAAAACTTTAGCGCTCGGTATAACAAATAAAAATACAAAATGTGCTGCTAAAATGCATACTATACACACAAATTTAAGTGAATCACATTGATATTTGCTATCTTTCAAACTAATGGTGACCATCCGTCGTATTTCTATCTTCTAATTGATTTAAAAGTCTACTTATTTAGAACTATGATAGATCGTACTTCTAAAATTGAACTGCCAATGCATGTATGTCATTTTTTTCCTGTCTCATTTGATGCCAAATGTTCTATAGCAGAGCCGGTTTTTTATTCCTTGTATCTGTTTACTAATTTTGGTAACAATAATTCGGGTTCGGTGGGATTCGGACCTTGCATGTATACGGGTTCTGTCGATTTGCTATTTAGCTCTTTCTATTGAGCAGTTTTAACTATTGACTAATCTATCAATATTGTTTATAATAGCAGCACACTACACATCATTGTGAGTTAGAGTGTAGCTCCTGTTTGTTGCAATAAATTTAACTGATCTACGACATCCTGGTGTTCGACAATTATGCCATTCTCTATTCTATAGAGGTCAGCAGATCTGATCTTTACTGGTTTGTGTGTAGGTGGCATTCCTTGAAATTCTCCTTGGTGGGTGCCGGATCCGTTAAGGAATATAACCACAAGATTATTTTCTGCAACTATTTGTTCTAGGTTTGCATGCCAATCAGGAAACGCTTTAAAGAATGCACTTAAGAATTGTTTGAATCCTTCATTTCCCTTTCCTGCCTGGGGAGTCAAATAGTTTTCAATCACTGACAGATTGTGTTTATTGAAAATTTCTTCTATAAATGATTCAACTAGGATCTTATTCCTTTTCTCCTGTGAACTATTTTTTTCTGATAAAGACATATCATATTCTATATGCTCAGATTATTTATGTCAGATAACTTGATAATGTCTGTCTAGCGTCCTTATGTTTCTTTTAATTTCCCTATAAGGCTGATTGAAAACCTTATTTGGTATGCTCACTATATTATTTATGCAAATGTCGATCGCAGAGCAATCTGTGTATACACCAAAACCAAAGAAATTGAAATGTGAGACATGTGGAAAGATCTTTGAGACGTGGTATATGCTGAGCTATCACAAGTCTGTTGAGCATAGTTTGGATAAAAGACCGCCAACGGGTATATCCTAATGTAAGTCATACTTCATTATTGGAGCTATGACTAATGTATTAAGATAATTTCCAACACTTATAGATCGTCTCACAAAGAGGGAAAAGTCATTATTGAAGAACATTCTCTTAGTGAAGAAAAGTAGAGTCTGGCACTTTGCTAGAGAAAGCCGGTTGAGAATATGCTAATAACTTTTCGTCCTCAATCAGGATTAATGCAAGTAATAGAATGTAACAAATGAAATACGTGATGCATCTACCAAATGTATTCAATTGATCAACGACATAATTCATAGCATGATGAATGATAAAACCCTCTGTGAATTACAAGAATTTTTTTAGAAAGGTTTTAAGTTTGAATAACGGACTATTATTTCATGTGGGGTATTACTATATATCTAATGCATTTAGTCGATTATTTTCGTGGAAGAAAATACAAAATAAAATGTAGATCATGTGAACGCGTATTCAAAGATGAAAAGGAACTAGATACGCATATCAGAACGGATCATAAATAATTGAAAATGAATTGATCACCAAATGACTATCAAGTGTTCAGATTGTAATTGTACGACCAAAGAATGTAAGATAAGCTCATCTCCTGGACATTGTCCTAATTGCAGTTTGAAAGAATGTTGTTGTTGGAATACAATTAACGAAAATTGAAAATTAATAACGGTAAGTCCGAGTGCGGTGGTTCTAATAACTCTAGTGGTTCAAGGAATGAACTCGTATTAGTTGTAACATAACATAGCTTTAAAGTTTTCTATAATAGATATTAAACGACTCGGGTTCGGTGGAACTGATAACGCTAGCGCTCTAATTTTATAACCCTTATGGCGGCTCGCTAGCAAAGAGCATCAATATTCTCAGAAAGAATTAGATTCTTTTGGAATCCAATATTTTGGAACATCAGAATTGCCGTATTTTGTTCTGAATTTCTCCACTATTTCTTTAACTTTTTTGTCATCGGTTATCGTTCTTGCTTTTCCCCTCAACTCTTGTCTTTGTGTCGATATTTTCACGTTTGGATTCTTTAGAACATTTCTATACCAATTTGTATCCGAACTCTGCACAGGAAGCAAATACTTTTGTCGTCTTCATGAACAAACCAAACAGGTCTAGATATATCTTGACCTGATTTTCTGCCATTAACAGTTAAGTCTATTTCATTTTCTGTGCTGAGGTCTTTAAAGTCAGGTTTTGGCATATAGCGTATGTCTAGTAGATTCGACTAATTATCTTTTAACGTATCTCAGTAACACGGTGCTAAATATGAAATACTTATGAACAAAAATATCTAATATAGTTGATGTCAGAAATTGGTTTAGTAGAATATTTTGGCATGGGAGAAGCTATAGGAATAATTGCCACGTTATTTGTGATTCTATACTTCTCCAGGAAGCAAATGCAAACTTTGTCCGTGGACATTGAAACGAAGATCCTCAATGACCTTGATGAAAGAATACATGAAATGACACGTATGGGAATAGAACAACCACAATTAATCAATGTTATAAGCAAATCAGAAACTGGATGGTCTGCAGAAATCGCTTATGCGTACCACATAATGTACACGTTTGCCCATGTTTTTCATATGCGTCAGAGAAAAGTATTGAATGACAATGAATGGATTGGATGGCTAACGTGGATGAAGAGTGCATTTGAAGAAGGTTCGATAAAGGATATTTGGGAAAATAATATTGAAATGGAAAAATGGTTTGATCCTGCCTTCCAGGAATTTATTGATAAGGAATTAATTCCAATGGGTAGGAAATAGGTTGCAAAATTGGATAATTACTTCATACCAGAAGTCCTAATGCGTGGGAACCATGTGCAATTTCACACTAGTAATGTATCAATAATATATTATTGTGTTACTAGTTATGGTAAGGCTTAGGTCGGGTTCGGTGGTTCTAGTAAGGCTAATAGTTCTGTAAGAGGACTTCCATTAACAGTAACAATAACCCAGCTTTAAAGATTTCTACTTACTTCCGAATATCTATCAAGATTTGCTTTTATTTTATTGTATTATTGGTTCCTTTACTGAAGTTTGTAAAAGCTCTCCAATTTCGTTATGCATCTTTAAGAGGTTCAATCCTTTTTCGTTGGTCTTGTAGACATGTGAACCTTCTAAATATTCCAGTAAATTATTTTCAACAAGTACAGAAAGATATTCCTTTAATTGAGCGTAGCTAAGAAAGGCTTTGTACATAATTCTTGTTTTAGTTGCACCACCATTTGCTGCTTCTAGGATCATTGAGACTATTTCTGTTCTACTTCTGTATTTCATATTAAGGATATAATAAAATCTACTATTTTAACATATTGATACATTAATCTAGAACAAAATGGGATTCTACTTTACTCTAATTGAGAATGAATGGCTCTACATATTCAAATTTGGTATCATATGAGCAGAAATGATTATTGTGACTGACATTAATGTCCATTTTTTAAGTAACTTTGACTACCATTTCATTGTATATATTATTTATAATAAACATGTTAAAAAGATGTAAATTTTAGATCGGGTTCGGTGGGACTGAGAATTATGATTTACGAACCCACTACTCGAGCTCGGTATTACTTTATTCAACATTTTGGAACATTTGCAAGCAGGTCGGATGATGGAAACCATCTTCAAACACCATCGAGCTCATGAGTTCGGCGATTATTTATTGTTATTTGCCGACCCGCAATTTCTGTCCAGATAATCAGCTATCTCGTCGAATGTCGAACCAGAATCATTCAGCTCTATCAGTAATTCTTTACTGATACCGGCCTGTCTCAATGCGACTAATGCAGCATATAATCTTCTTTCTGCGTTAGTGATGCATTTACCATCCCAACCGTAATAAGACATGATGACACCCATAACACATCTTCCTCCAAGTCCGTCGGTATACTGCTTTCTAATCTGTTTAAACTGTTTTCCATATGTACGTATTATTTGGGAAATAGATGATTCTAGGTTTGATTGTTGATTAAGTGTATTCATATGGCGTTCGTCGGTATGTTGCTCGATATTCCGTGTTAACTCCTTCTTATGGCTGTTTAGAACTTCAGAGACAGACGATTCCTGTTTTAAAAGTTGTTGCTGAGCCATGGATTGATAATATACACATAAACAAATTATTTAGGATTTTCGGCTAGATATGTTCTATGAAAATCATTTTGTTTTTCCAATTATTGTTAGAATTAAGTGGTGCTGAATTCAACTTTCAATATTGCCATGACATACCTTTACGTTTTAATTCATATTTCTTAATACTAGCTTACCATGGATAAATTGGCTTTTTGTATCTATTTACTAAATTTTGGTTTCAAACTCAAGTACAATACCTGAACTCATAGAGACCGAGATATACCCAAAGATATCATACACTTATTCTTCCTGAACCCACTATTCGTATATCTTTACTATCTGGATTTAAGAGGATTGCAATATCTCCGGCTTTAAATGAAAATATATTATCAGACAAAATCTTAAGTTTATTGTTCCCTAATTTCTCTATCTTTGCAGGCCTGATCTGAGTCCCTATGGACAAAAGATAGGAGTGATTTTCTGAAAGGTCATTCTTATAAAATGGCACCATATCGAAATCAATAATCAATTCCTGGACGGCAGAAGTAAAATGGTTGTAATTGGAAAGAATATCTCCCCTAGTTATCTCATCAAAAGAAACGCCTGTTAGAGAGAGACCTACCCTAGCTGGACTATGTGATTCTTCAACATTTTTATCATGCATCTGTATACTTTTAACCGTAACCGTTTTCTTTTGAGGAAATAGTATAAGCTCATTGTGTACTTTGATAACTCCCTGTTTAAGCACACCCAATACGACCACACCTACTCCTTTTACATTAAATATGTTATCTATATGGATAATTGTTGGTCCGTCTCTTTTCACCGAAGATAAAGAACTGATACTCTCTTTAAGACTTTCAATATTCTGTTCAACCTTGAATGATGACGCAACGGTATTTTTTAAAAGACTCTTAAGAGCTTCGCTCTCCACTCCGTAAGAATGAAGGAGGAATCCTTTATCTAGTTGCAGTAGATCTAAGGCTACTATTTGTTCTCCTAGAAACCTATCTAGTTTGTCGACGTTAACTATGGAATACTCTCCTAAATTTACTGCAGTAATTAATGGTTGGATCTTGTCAGGAAAGCCTGATGGTATTACGTAGGTCATGATTCTGTCATCTTTTTTACTATCATATGTTGTAATGTCACTTGACTGCCCTTTCTTGCCTAACTCCTTTACAAAATCGGTATGACCAAGGCATACAAAATTAATACTTTCCACGATGTGTTTTTAGAAGACAATCTTTAAAATTTATTCCTAATTTCGAATTCTTGGTAGGTTGGAAGGTTATGTGATTAATAGCGTTGACGTCAGAAACGAGGCGTAATAGAATCGATTATATGATTTCTGTTTATACATCAGATCCACATCATGAAATCATAGACACTACATTATCTATAGTGCGACTTTTCTTGCAATTTCATACTTTTTTGGTCACTTGCGCCATATAAGGAAACACAATTCGTCCGTAAAATTTTAATTTCCTTGCGATTACTTCAAATTCCGTCATTGACCGCCATACTTGAGAAGATTTTCATGTTAGCATAAGGAGATTTGATTATCTTCAATTAATTTGTAATTATATAACCATCTAAAAAAATACTTGATGTCACCAAGATAATCATTCCAGGTAGTAATCCATTTTTTATCTGGATCTAGCTCTAGATTCTTCATTTTTGAATCTAAGAAATTTATTATTTGTTCTTTGCTTTTAACATCATAAAATGAAACATCTCTACCCAGAAATTGAGAAAAAAGCATATTCGTCTTTAAAGTATTGTTAATATGGCTTTCAGATAAGCCGTTTTTCTTCATATATTCACAAAGTTCCGAAATCAATTTGGAATTTACATTATTAGAAAGTAGTTCAATTTTGATGATTGTTGTTGACAGTTTGACTGGCATTGTTTTCACAACTCCAACTGTTCACGATATAGCCTAATCATGTATATGAACCCACTTACTTAATGGACTGGGTGGGATTTGAACCCACGACCATTTGCTTGCGAAGCAAACATTCGTACCACTGAACTACCAGCCCCAAGAATGATGAACTAAAACCCCGATATAAAATGTCACAATTGATTTACTTGATTATGACTAGGATTAAATATATTCCATAAGCCTTATCGAAAAAACAAATATCCCAGTTTTAGTGGAATGGTCCTAATAAAGAAGGATAGTGTATTATTTAAGCAATATTTTTTATACCAATATCTGTTAAGAAAGGATATGATTGAAAATGATAAGAAAATCCAGGAGATGACAGATGAAGATTGGAAAAATAAACTTACACAGGAGCAATATGAAGTTTGTCGTGATAAAGGGACCGAAATACCATTTTCAGGAAAGTACTATTATTCAAAGGATAAGGGAATTTACAAATGTGTTTGCTGTGGAAATGAGTTATTCAAATCAGACACAAAGTTTGATTCAGGTACAGGTTGGCCAAGTTTCTATGCACCACTCAACCAAGATAGTGTAGAATATCATACAGATAATAGTTTTGGAATGAAGAGAGTTGAGATTATGTGTAAAAAATGTGGGTCACATCTTGGACATGTTTTTGATGATGGTCCTCTTCCCACGAATGAACGATACTGTATAAATTCTATATCTCTAAGATTAGTAAAAGAAAATGATGATGATAAGGATATATAAAAAATCTCCAAATTTTTTTAATTTTCATCAAGTACTCTTTCCAACAGCCCTCATTGTTTCCTTGTATAGTGCTATTGCCTCTTCCCCATATCCTTGTAATCCATATTGAATTCCATCCTCACAAGTCACTTCGACAAAACAGTGTTCCATGCCATTATCCAACATCCGCAGCCATTCATGATATCTTGTAATCTTGCCATTCTCCTTACTACACAACACTATTAGTCGTTTCGGTGCATCCATATTACATCAATGTATTTAGATAATAATGATTCCTGATCCTTATTTACTGATTTTGTATGATGAGCCGACATACACCGGTTTCCTTTCTTTCCCCTTCAAAATATTTAGTTTCGATATTAAATGAAGCGACCCTAATGTCACTGAGAATCCAACTACATACCATTCCAACATTTCAATTATTCCTAATGAATCCATAACTTACATTGTCAGTGAATAATATTTAAGAAGGACTAAGCTATGATTATGAATAATCATAATATCTTCTAATAGCCCAATATATTTACAATTATAATTTATTATCAATAACAATTTAGGGGCAATATAAATAAGTTAAGTATAAAGAATCTTCATTTGAATAATAAATTGTGTAATAACATTTTTTCAAGATAAATCATCATCGAGAGGGAGACGATATTGAAACATGATTCATGGTAGAGAAAGTCCACAAGCCTTAAGTTGATTTATCACATACGTCACCTCATTGGTATCAACCCTTCCAATAATTGACTTTGGATTACTCCCTACAAGTATGTTGATTAGTTGAGAAATCAATTCTGCGTCATAAAATGTTATCGTCTCAGAAAGTAATTGTGCTATTTTATTCGTGTCAAGAGAATTATTTATTTTACCGCTTAAAATTAAAGATGCAAATTTTTGGATTGATTCATAGATTCCGATATTGTATCCAATAAAGGCTATTTTCTCAGGTTTCTCTGTTAAAGGATCCATGATCTGAAATACTCATTGATATTTATTTATGTTTATAATCTGACAAGAATGTATTTTAAGAATTTGAGATATCTTCATAGAGCTTTTCTTAAGTCATCAAATATAAGTTCACCGTATGCACAAACCGAACTGATTGGATTATCTACAACGAATCAACCAATTCAGAATAATTATTTACCACGTTGTCAATGTATTTATTGGTATTATAAATGAGATCGTTTACTAAATTTCTGTTCAACAAGTCATATAACTTTACTTTTTTATATTGTATCTTGCTGCCAAAGCCTTTATTTTCATCATAATTAAAATCTTTGTCTTTTATGCAAATGATATTATCGTCTACTAATTTTTTCATCTGCCATGAAATTGTAGATGCCGCCTTTCTGGTGTATTTTACTATCTCTTGTTGAGAGATTGGCCCCTTCTCATAAAGTAATTTTATAATTTCGTATGATGTTTGACTTCTCAAATTGCCTAGGATTCCCATGATTTCATTTGAAATATTTCGTGGAAAGAATCTCGTGATTCTCGTTTTTCTTTCTACATTTACTAAGTCCAGTTTTTCCAGTTTATTAACATGATATGAGAGAACTCCATTTGGGAATTTAATCAATCTCAATAGTTCCCTATATCTGATTCCAGGGTTTTCATCAATACATACTAATAACTCTTGCTGTAATTTAGGCAATGTATTAATAAAATACTCACTTGAATAATTATTGTATGTTGAAACCAATTTATAGTTCAATTTGCCCTAAGAAGTCCCAACCCAAATAAAGTTAACATTATTAGCAATACTATATGTGGTAACTCAATATTTACAGAAGGTAAAATTACATTGGGTAGGTTACCTGTAGAAGATAGCAGCATGATTACCTCTACAATTGCAAGAGTTACAAAACCCAGTGCCATAAATAACATCCTTATGTTGCTATTTTTTAGATATGCAAAAATTGACACCAATCCCAGGAATACTGAAATATTCAAGCTGACAATATGAATTATAATATGATATATCATTGATTGGTGCAAAATATGAGGTATAGTTAAGGGTATGAGGAGAGAAGAAACTATAACCGTAGTAAGTGCAAAGAATTTGAGTTTATTATCTAGTAGCTTAGATCTTCTCTGCAATTGCACGTTATCATTAATTACTGTTAACAGATTTAAATTAATTGGTACATTGGTCGTAATTATGCTTGATATGTCGATTAAGAATTTCTTACACTTTTCTCTTAATTTACTATTTAATAATATTTGTTAATTCCATTCCATACTTTTTTACGTTTATGTTTATCTAATACGCTCTGGATTCCAGTCATGGAAATGGGTCCGAGAACCCTGACTTATGACTTGGCAGAAAGGCTCTATTATATGGGTGACCTGTGTAATGGAAAATGGCCGATTTAGCCTAGATAAAAAATAACTTTGAATCTAAATGCTCTATCAAAATAGACACTAATTCAGGGACTATAACATTACTGTACATGTGTATCAGAGAGTGACCGAAAAGAATCTACGGGATTAATGGGACTTCAAAGAGAACTGCCTAATATGGAGGTATTAAGGTAATGAAGGAACTAGAACTTAGGGAAAATAGAAAATTTATCTAGTGTAAATTCTAAAACTGCAAAAGACATAATTAAAACTGCCAAAGAAAATTGGATATAAATTAAAACAAGGCAAGAACTTTTTGATATTTAAAGTACCCCAGAAGGAGCGTCTACCAAAAGCAAAAATTCCAGATATAGGTTATGATTATATAACTGCAAAATATGTTAGCCAATAAGAAATGAAATACTTTATTAAAAGTTATTATGACCGAAAAAAACCATTGAAAGAAATCTTAGAAATTTGGCAATCTGATATAGGTTGGTATTGGTTTGTTACCATGAAGAGAAGAAATGGAATGGCTTACGGGTTTGTTAAAGGTTTCTATAATGAATGGTCCGAATTTTATATACCTGACTTGGGAAGAAACTATGCGGTTTATGATGGTAATGATAAACCGTTCGAGTCTCAGTTACCAAGTTTACCGAAACGTCCAGAGTTTGGAAATTTCCAAGGGATGAGTGGTCCTATATATCAGGAGCAATAAAGGAATGGACTAGAAAAGAGATGAAATGATTTGGATAATCTATTTTATTTTATTGGTTAAAACTCAACACAATTTATCTAATAGTATAGCTTCTCAGACTTAGCCCAAGTTTTACTGGCTTTATCAAAACCTGTAAGTTTCTGCCATGAAATATTAGATTTCTTGATATCATTGTCGGTTTGGGTCTTTTCAACATACATTATCAAACCAGACTGAAGATAATTAGCAACTTACAGTTTTTAGTAATTCCCTTATTTAGTAACAGCACTTTAGCCCCCGTGAATTTCCTTTTCTAAGGCATCTTTAAGCAAGTTTACATGACTTAACCTATCAGACTTTATTTTTCTCCATGTATTGGCGAGTTCCTTTTTATTTGCTTTCTCAGCATCCTCTATGTAAGTATCAATCGTGTCGTACAGAAACTCCGCGTCCTTACCCATGACTTTCAAAATATCGTACATTGTATTTGATAACGTAGCTGAATTCTCCATAATTTACTATTGTCAAAAAACTATTTAACGAGTTTATTCGAAATGGCATTAGACTGGATAGAAGAAATCAATGACAAAAAAATAATTAAAAAAAACTTAAAGATGGATTATCGTGCTTTTTTGACTTATTTACATGTGCCTTTCATACATGCTACAGTAAACGTAATTGTTATAATCGTTATAAAGGATTTTCTCAATAAAATATCAATAATGACAAAGGGTCTATTCATATTGCAATCGCATAAGTTTAGTGCTGACAACATCGAAGGAACATTAGTATGCTTAAAATGTGATGAAGTTTTTACAAAGCAATTTCCACTAGACCTAGAAGGACAGACAATTGAGTTTAGATGCCCTGTGTGTAGTTCTGCAGGCGAAGCTGATATTCCTTACAAACCTGTCGAGGAAAAAGAAGAGCTTGAAGAAGATTTAACTGAACTCGAACAGGAAGATTTGGAGCAGCTTGACGAAAATTATTAACTATTGATTGCTCCATTATTCGTAGTCGTGCGAAATTTGTAGACCGCATTTTTTTTGTACTCAACAAAGCCAGCATAAGTACTAGAACTATAGTTCACAAGTAGACTAAAAATTAGGCTGGGTCTTCATTAGCCTTATCGTCCTCGGGTATCTGTACTGGTTTCTCTATCGGGTTTTCATAAAAATCTGTTTCTGGGTTATCTTTTGCTGCACTCAGACTATTTTGTATCTTTCGCGTATCTAGTTCATTTTCCTTGTCTTGTTTACTCATTTAAGTATAAATGGGCAATAAAACATAAGAAACTTTTAAACGCTTGTAGCTTGCTCACAAAATAAATTTGGGTTATAAATTCAACATAACTACTACTTCAAACTCTTATCCAACGTTGATTGTCTAGAAGCTTCAAAAAAGAAATTTCTAGCATTTTCCAGCACTTTTTTTTCTTTCTCAGACAAGACGGTGCCAAGCATTTCTTTGAATTCTATGGCATTTACTACATATCTAGCTCCATAATGGTTATTAAAATAGGCTCTTACAACAGCTGTTTCACCAGATAACTGTCTGACCTTCTCGACCCAGGGTCTTAATTCCTCCCTTGAGTAAAGATAATTGTACCTTGGCTTTACCTGCCTTCCATGCCATCTGATAAAACAGTGGTTTGCAATTACAATGGCCTGAGATAGAAATTGCAGATTGTCCTGCTCAGGAGAATCAGTCATCACAGCTGCAATCCCGTAGTGTTTTAGCATCTCCCATGGCCCTTCAGTATTCCATGATGGGTTTCTAAATTCAATAGCGTAGTCATATCCGGTAGGGAGTCTGTCAAGGAATTCTTCTGTATTCTGAAATTCTTTAACAGTGAAACTTGGCGGCAATTGAATAAGTACTGCTCCCAACTTATTAGCAGACTTTAGAGGTGATATCTTTTCAAGGAACTCGTGCAAAAGTGCCATTGCTCCTTTACTTACGTCAAGCCTCTTATCATGTGTAACTGTTTCGGGGACTTTAATCGAGAATTGAAATTTATCTGGAGTCGCCCGAGTCATTGCTGTGAATGTGTCCTTGGTTATATACATGTAGAATTTTTCATAGAATGTCGCATCCATTTCAGCTGTCTCAAAAAATTGAGCGTAGTATGAGAGCTTTTTGGTTTGAGCGTCTGGATAAAACACCTCAACCCATCCTCCTCTTTCAAATGAATCAGAATAACTCCAGCCTGAACATCCTATGAGTACTGTCAATAGAAATTATTGTGCATTAAATGCAATTAATGACTATCTAACAAATGGTTAATTTTCGTATTCTTTTAGAAGTACCATATGCGTATATCCTTAAAACGAGGGAGATTGATTTTATCTGATTACTCCGAAGAAGGTTCTTGTAAACCTTTTTTTGGCTAATTCAAGTGCCTTTTCACCTCTAGGTGTAAGGCTATAGGTGATGGTTTTACCCTCCTTTACTTCGCTGAGAAATCCAGCATCCTTAAGACTCTTAAGAGATGGATAAATTGTTCCTGGGCTCGGTTTTTCACCCCTTCTTTTTGCAAGTTCACTGGCAATCTCTTGACCATGCATTGGCTTTTTTGAGACTAAGAAGAGAACAAGAAATCCCAGTAATCCTCTCATATCGCAACATTCACCGAATCCACACATACATTGTATTGGGTGTCCGATATTTTATAAATACATCTTTTACTATATATCGTATAACCGACATTGGATACACGGAGGTGATAATATGGGATACGGATGTTGTGGAGTAGAAGCCGATAGTATGAGAAACTTCCTAACAAGAGACGAGAAAATCTCCTTGTTAAAGGAATACAAGGGCAACCTTGAGAAGGAAATTCAAGGAATAACGGAGAAGATTAAGGACCTATAAGAAAAGAAGTAATCTTCCACCTTTTTTTGTATATACGTTGACACGTAGTTTATCTTTGGTAACAATTATTTTTTAACTCACCAGACGTGAAATTACCAAACTAAAACTAATTTCGGTTTCTGCAAGAATAGCAAAATAATATTTAAGAGTAATTCCCTCTTTTTTATACTTTGATTAGTCAGCATCGTATACTCACTGTATAGCATCTGTCGCATGCGACTGAGAAGCAATATCAGATTGAAGCCATGATATACAGTCGCTAGTATTCATAACTCGAGTCCCAATGTTTTCTAGCTCTCTTATTCCAACATCATAAATGACTGATGTTGCGTCCTTAATCAATACGACTTTGAAGTCTCTTTCACTAGCTTCATAAAGGGTTGTCCTAGGGCAGTTTGGAAAATTGCAACCACAGATGACTACAGTGTTTATTCCTAACCTATGCAAATGTTCTTCCAACAGAGTTTGATAAAAAGCACCCCATCTGGACTTGTACATTATCCACTCAGCAGAGCCTATCTGCTGAAGCTTCCCAGATAGTAACAAATCAGGGTCCAATCTGATTTTTGTGTCTGGCTTAAGTTCATTCATCAATTCAGAGCCAAGAGTTCCAGGGACTAGAACCTGTTTTCCTTTCTGTATCGCTGACTTTCGGCACATATCAACATTTGAACCGTCAGAACAATATAGTCTGACCACATGAATTATTGGAAGATTCTGCTCTCTGAATTCTTTAACCACGTGTTGGATAAATGGTAGGGCACCTAATGTTCCAGGTATTTCAAGTGGGGCATCCCTTACAGTAGTATCAAGCTGAAGATCAATTGTAAGTAGCGCCGAGTGTTCTCTATCTGGAGAAGTGTAATCATCTTCTGTCATGTTGACGTTTGTACTGATGAGATATATCAAGATAATTATTAGGAGAATGGGAAGAAATTCGTTAATAAGCTTTTTTTGGAAATAAATTAAATTCTTTTAATTCGTTAATTCGAAATGGCTTCAATATAAGGTCTTTAAATCTTTAATATGTTAAAAGGAATAAGTATGTAGGGGCTTTTGAATATGTAGCTACCAAACTTGATATAAGAGAACTCAGCCCAAAGGAGGTTCCTCGAGAAATAAAATTAAAGGTACTCGAGGCTGGTAGATTAACGGGAACAGGCCTTAACACTCCACATTGGCGTTTTATACTGGTCGAAAATAAAGAGAATTTGAAGCTTGCAAAAGACAAATTTATTTGTATTATGGTAGTGGATTCTATTTATTTGCATTCATTTCATTTCTATAGTTAGAGAAGACATACTCAATATATACCAGGATATTTTTGAGCCTACAGGTATGTCATTTGATGAAACGTGGTATGAAATGGCCGACTATATTAATCGAGCAATAATGAAACTTGGAGATCTTCGAGATGGTTTTGGTGTAAAAGATGAAACTCAGATACCATTCTCACCTATGATTCCAATTCTAGGTACTTTACTTAAAGAGATTGATGGTAGAGTGGATAAGATTGAATGCTACAAGAAGATCTCTATATGGTACTGGGCATCAGTATTTTCAAACGCATACTCCGGAGCCGTAGATTCCCACCTAACTTCACATTTTTAAGATATGAGAGATTGGTTCACTGATGATGCAAGAATACCAAGAACAGTCGAAAGAGCTAGGCGTGAGTTGGGGGCATTATCTCAAGAAGTACAAGCCAAAGGAAGCGCAATGTACAAGGGTATCTTGTCATTATTTGCACTCAGTGGCTCTAATGATTTTGATACAGGCCAAGTCCTAGAGAATGTTAGCAATAATGATAGGGACCATATTTTTCACTACAGTAGGTTTTCTATTGAACAGAACGTTAACTCCGTCCTAAACATGAGCTGGATGTCAGAAGAAACTAATAGAAAAATCAAAAGATATGAAAAACCATCAGAGTTCATTCACAAATTCATAGAAGAGAGGTACCATGGTGATGAACAGCGATTCATAAAGGTTTTAGAGACTCATTATATCAGTAGAAAGGCCTATGAAAGTATGCTAAAGGATAATTTTGAAGGATTTATCTCAGAGCGAGAAAAATACAGTTCTATCACAAATAATGCATTTGCTAGGGTTTGAAGAACATTCCGAAAAACCAACTCTAATCTCTCCAGAGAGGCGATTTACTAACATAGTAATAATGCGTAACACTATACGCAGCTGTGAAGGATATGTCTATTGGATTGATAAATATTTTTCAAATGAAGGCTTAGAGTTATTGGCGGAATCGATAGATAGGGACAAAGTGAAGGATATCAAGATACTGACATCAGTACCAACAACAAATTCTAGGTTGAGGAATTGTTTTATGAGATTTAAAGCAGAGATGGAACAAAAAAACGTCAATAGTGAATTTAGAGTAATGGTTGACAAGTCCTTATCATCACAAATTCATGATAGGTGGATATTGTCAAAAAACAATAATTATAATATACCATCTCCTGACGTAGTATCAAGAGGTCAATATAGCGAAGTTAAAAAAACAGAAAAATTCTTTCAGACTATCTCTTTTTAGCTTTCACCTCATCGATTGCTATTTGGACATAATCTTTTAATTCATGCTCTTCAATTGATAATTCGACACCTGTTTCCTGCGCGATCTCTCCGGAAAGATTTTTGCCATTTTCAAACTCGATGGGGAAATATTTTTTCAAATATGAAACATATATTTTTTTTTCCAGACAACTTGTAAAACCCCCTTTTGGGTCACTAGGGTCACTATTTTAGAAGTTAGGGATAGGAGGATCTAAACAATTAAAATGACAGAAAAATATCTACAATCTTTAAATTCCACGGGGTATACATAATGTTGTGACTATCGACACGGAAAATGAACACTCTTCGAACAAAGTAAACTTCAAATCAACAAAAGAATCCAACCTTACTCATCAAGCCTTTCCAATTTCAAAGGAAACTCTTCCTTCATTAAGTAAAATCCTAAGTACTGACGATGGAAAAGATGAATCAAATAAGGTACTTAACTATGCTGCATTTCTATCCAGATACACAGGAGCAGAATTACTAATTTTACGAATTATAGAAGATATTGACAAAATAGAAGACGTCTCAGTACAAGCGTCTAGTGAAGATAACATGAGTAATAAGGATATGAAACAAGAGATTAAAGGGCAGATAATAAATGAAATGGAAATAAAGATAAAGAGTTGCAAGGAAGCAGGATGTCAAAATAAAATTTCGTATAAATTCAGAGTGGGCGATCCTATAGAAGAAATAGTCAACGAGGTTAAAGAGGGAAATTACGGTTTAATAGTCTTAAGGAGCACACATATAGATTCTTGGATGAAATCCCTTTTCAGTGATGCACGAAAAATAATTAGTAACATAAACATACCTGTTTTGATAGTACAGTAATCAGCGAATATGAAAAATAGTATGTATAAATTTTAAAATTTCTTCTAACATATTCTTCGGATAATCAAATTAGAAGCGATTAGGGACAAAATTGTCTCTAAAAGAGGATTCAGAATTAATACTAGAAATTGGGCAATAAATAACCCTGAAAAGTTTAAACAAATTAAAAGAAAGTGGCGCAAGAAAAACCCGCAGTATAATGCTAATTATAAAAGGGAATGGAAGAAAAACTACGATAGAGGTAATCATTGGAACAAGTGCCAGGAACAAATTAGTTATGATGATTTGTTAGATGTCCTTCGACTAGCGCTAAAAGGGGTATAATATAATATAACCTAAGCCTAATTATGTTCGATGTCAGATATTGAAAAGGAATTAGGTCCTATAATTGAGGAATTCAATAGAAGTGCAGAAGCAGAAGAAGCAAAAAAACAAAGAGAGGCGTATATTGCTAGACATGAAAGATTTAAGACATTAGTTTCTGAAGTCATTAATCCGTCGATGATCGAATATGTTCGGTATCTGAACGAAAGTGGTCAAAATGCACGAATAAATATTCATTGGCACTTTTTTGATATTATATTTGAAATTCATGGTAACCCGTTGCGTACGCATGGTACTATGGGTACTCTCGAATTCTCACAAGTAAATGATAAAATAAAAGTTGTGGAACAAATCCGCGGTTATTCGACAGATGAATTGTACAATGAGGATCAGATTACTAAGGAATTGGTGAAAAACAAAGTAGTTAATTTTATTAAAAAATTCTTCCAAGTCTACGTTTAAGAAACAATTATTTTGATCATAAGGTTTAAAAATAGTTATAAAACAACTGATGGGAAGTTAATTTGATTGAATGAACAAGAACAACAACCAATTTCCCACCAGTTGCTGTGTTTAGATGTTATAACGCCAATACTTGACGAATTATATAATATCTCGGGTGTTAAACTACGTACATTTCGAATAGAAGAAAGTGATAAGAATTCTGAATTCCTGTCTTGTATCTCCTATCTTAATCTAATTTATCATTTTAATTTTATCTGTTTCTCTTAGAGTAGATTGGTTAGAGTATATAAAAAATTCAATAAGCGCTAATGGAGAATAGGTGAAATGGCAAAACTGCTATGTGTTAAATATATAACGACGAAAAATTAGGTAATGAGTAGAACCAATAATAACATAGGCTGGATGAATTATTTTGTTTGGTTACTTATCTCTCTAGGAGCAGTTGTCATTTTATCCTTTGTTTTACCATTTCCAATATCATTCGTCATCTCTTTACTTGTTATCTTTTGCCTTAATATCATTAGAGCCGAAATGACGTTAAGAAAGGCTGGTA
>WNGA01001222.1_pt1 | contig 70862 bp, 66 predicted proteins | sample 5400061 | NCBI WGS metagenome assembly WNGA01 (sample SAMN13153366, study PRJNA577476) | soil metagenome | isolation source: 100 cm soil or saprolite under grassland replicate 2 | place: USA:California | collected 2016-06-15
GCTCGTCCGCGGTCCGCTCGGACTGGGTGGACATGCGCCAGGACCACTTGAGCTCGGCGCCGGCGAAGACGCCGAGCACCGTGTTCGTGTTGCCGACGTTCACCGCGAGCAGCACGCATCCACCTCCCGTGAGCCGGCGACATTCTCGCCCACCGGATGGGTCACGGCACGCTTCGGGGCAGGCGGATCAGGACACCGGGAGCAGGAGGTTGTCGATCAGGCGGGTCTCGCCGAACTTCGCGGCGACGAGCGCCCGGGCGGGACCGGCGATCGTCGCGACCTCCTCGAACGTCTCATCGTCCACCACGGCCGCGTAGTCGATCCTGGCCTCCGGGGTCGCGCCGATCTCCCGAGCCATAGCGGCCACCAGGGTTGCCGCATCTCGTTCGCCGCCCCGGGCCATCTGGGCGGCCTCGGACAGGGCCAGGAACAGGCAGCCGGCCGCGTCCCGTTGCTCCGGAGACAGGTAGGCGTTCCTCGACGAGGTGGCCAGGCCGTCCGGCTCCCTGACGGTGGGACAGCCCTCCACCTCGATGGGGAGCGAGAGGTCTCGGACCATGCGTCGGACCACCGCGAGCTGCTGGGCGTCCTTCTCTCCGAAGTAGGCGGTGCTCGAGCCGACCACGTCGAACAGTTTGGTCACGACCGTGGCCACGCCCCGGAAGTGGCCGGGGCGGGCGGCTCCTTCCAGCCGGTCGCCGAGGGGACCGGGGTCCACGGTCACCTCGGGCCGCCCCGCCGGGTACATCTCCTCGACGCTCGGGGCGAACACCACGTCCACCCCGAGTTGCCCGGCGATCGACAGGTCGCGGTCTTCGTCGCGCGGGTACCGGGAAAGGTCCTCGCCAGGCCTGAACTGGAGCGGGTTGACGAAGATCGACACGACCGCGTGGTCCCGCTGGTCGCGCGCACGTCGCATCAGCGACACGTGGCCGTCGTGGAACGCTCCCATCGTGGGGACGAACCCGACCGTTCGACCGGCCGAACGGGCTGCGTCGCAGACCTTTCGGGCCATGGCGATGGCGCGGATCACCTCCACGGATCCAGCACCCTCTCCACCGCCGCTCTCCCCACGGTCGAGAGGCGTCCCGATCGGTGCGCGAGGCCTAGTGCCACGTCGGCCAGCGCGACATAGGCGGGGACCGCCTCCGGCGCGTGCTTCCCCAGGGCCTCGAGGTTCGCGGCCACCGTTCCCGCGTCGCCCCGTACCGCCGGCCCGGTGAGGGCGGCGGCCGGACCGATCGCGGCCACGTTGTCGAGGGTGGCCCGCTGGAGTGGAAGAAAGAGCTCGGCGGGCTCTGGGATGCCCGCATCGCGGAACAGCTCCTCGGCGAGTGCCGTGATCGCGACCAGGTAGTTGGAGGCGAACACCGCCGCCGCGTGATAGATCGGCTTGGCCTCGTCGGCCAGGCGGAAGGATCGCCCGCCAACGTCCCGCGCCAACCACTCACCCAGAACGTACCCGGCCTCGGAGAGAGCGGTCACCGCGATCCCACTCCCGGGGATCCGGGCCAGGGCCGCATCGACGTCGGGGAAGGTCTGGAGGGGATGGACGGACAGCACCTCGGCGCCGGCGTCTCGCGGAGCCGAGAGCGCACCGAGCGAGGTGGCCCCGGACAGGTGGATCGCCGTTTGACCCTCGCCGAGTGCGCTTTCGTCGGCCAGCGACGAGGCCGTCGGCTCGATCAGGTCATCCGGCGTGCCGATGATCACCACCTCCGTCCCTCGGGCCGCGATCGGGGGAGGGCGGATCGGCACGCCCGGGAGGTATCGGGCGGCCCGATCGACGGTGCCCCCTCGGCCGGAGACGGCCACGATGCGGTGTCCGGCATCCAGCAATCGGACGGCGAGCGCCGTGCCGACACGACCAGCACCGATGACGGCCACGTCCATCGAGCCGAGTATCCCAAGTCAGCTCGGAACCACGAGCGGAGGGGCGAACGGTCGGACGCCGAGAACCGCGTTCGGAGCGAGGCGACGTTCGAAGATCCGGCCGTGGCCCGGAAGCACCGGATCGGGGTCCAGCTCTAGCAGCGGCACGAGGACGAAGGCTCGCTCGTGCATCCGTGGGTGGGGGACGACCAGGTCGGGTTCGTCGACCACCACCCCGTCGTACGTGAGCACGTCGATGTCGATGATCCGTGGGCCCCACCGTTCCGCTCGTACCCGGCCCAGGCGCTGTTCCACGTCCATGCACGCCGCGAGCAGATCGTGAGGCGACAGGGTCGTCTGCACCTCGACCACGGCGTTCAGGTATTCGGGCTGCGGAGGGCCGCCGACCGGATCGGTCTCGTAGACCCGCGAGGACCGCTCGACGTGAAGTCCCGGCCGCGCAGCGAGCAGCTCCACCGCGCGCTGGAGATTCGCAAGCCGGTCGCGGAGGTTGGAGCCGAGGCCCAGGTAGGCGATGGTCCGGGTCGCGTCCGTCGAGTCTCAACCCTCGGATTCGACGGTGGCCGCGGCGGCGATCCCCTGGATCTCGCTCGACCGGGCAGCAGCGGGCTTGTGCACGATGGCCGTGGCCCGGACGACCCTGGGGAGACGAGCCACGGCTCGTGCCACCTCACCCGCCAGCGACTCGAGGAGGTCGAGCGATTCGCCGGCCACGACGTCTCGGGCCGCCCGGATGAGGTGGCGGTAATCGGCCGTTGCGGCGATATCGTCCGAGAAGACCTCGACCTCGACGTCGAGGTCTACCACGAAGTCCTGGGGGTGGTCCTTCTCACCGGGGTTCGCGCCGTGCCGACCGCTCGCGGCGATGCCCGTCAGGAACAGCCTCGAGGTCGTCACGTCGGTCTCCTCTATCCCCCGGGCGGTCGTCCGGTCGGTCGCCGCTCCAGCGAGATGGGCACGACTCCTGGCTCGCCGTGCGAGTGCGGCCGGCCAAGGTACTTCGATCGAAGATAGTCGAACGCGAGCGGCGCGATGGTCTCCGGCGCGTCCTCCGGCAGCAGGTAGGAGCAGCCCGGCAGGACGGCCAGGCTCGATGTCGGGATGGTGTCGTTCAGCCGTTCCCCCACCTCCACCGGGAGGTAGGGATCCTGTTCGCCCCACAGGATCAGCGTCGGACAGCGGAGCGTGGACAGCTCGTCCTCCCTGCCGGTGAGCCCGAGACCGTCTGCCGCATCGATCCCTCGGAAGAACGCGCGCACCCCATCCCGGCCCAAGAATGGAGCCACGTACGCATCGCGGAGATCGTCGGTTCGACGCCCCGGCTTGGCCATCGCTCGATGGAGGAATGCATCGAACGCCTCGCGGACCACGTCCTCCCGTTGGTCCTCACGTGCTAACCCCTGCAACGCCTTCGTCGTCTCGCTCGGCCAAGCGTCGAACGCGATGGAGTCGACCAGGACCATGGCCTCGACCCCGTCCTCCATCGCCAGGAGCTGTGCGATGCCGCCACCGTGGCCGTGGCCGACGACGGCGAGGTCGTCCACGCCGAGTTCCGCCAGGAGCTCCCGGATGTACCCGGCCTGGGCTCGGATGTGAAGTTCGCCCTCCACCGCCATCCCCGACCTTCCACATCCGAGCAGGTCGGGCGCGATGACATGGGTCCACGGGGCGAATAGGGGCACGAACTCCCGCCACAGGAACGACGACGTGGGGAACCCGTGGAGGAACACCACCGCCGGGTTCTCCGGATCCCCTTCCTCGATGAAGGCCATGTCGGCACCCGACACGCGGGCGTGCCGGCGCTGGAGGTCGATCACCGCACCGCCCGCGCGATGGCATCGACCACCCGAACCACGCGGACCATCGTTTTGACGTCGTGTACCCGAACGATGTGCGCACCTCGGCCCACGAGCCACGCCACGGCCCCGGCGGTCCCCTCGACCCGTTGTTCTTCCGGCAGGTCCAGGAGCGCACCGATGAACCGCTTGCGCGACGGGCCGACCAGCACCGGTCTGCCCAAGCCGAGGAGCGCGTCCACGTGGTGCATCAGCGTCAGGTTCTGCTGGAAGTCCTTGCCGAACCCGATGCCCGGATCGATGCACAGCCGCTCGGGCGCTATGCCGGCGAACTCCGCGGCCTCGATCCGTTCCCGGAGGTACTCGTGGACTTCGGTCACCACGTCGTCGTACTGGGGCGCGACCTGCATGGTCTTCGGCTCGCCCCTCATGTGCATGAGGACCACGCCGGCGCCGGCCTCGCGGGCCACGGCGAACATCTCCGGGTCCCGGGCGCCCGAGATGTCGTTCACGATCAGCGCCCCGGCTTCGAGCGCGGCCCCGGCCACGGCCGGCTTCCGCGTGTCGACCGAGATGGGGACGGGAACCTTGGCGGCGAGCGTCTCGATGACCGGGACGACGCGGTCGCGCTCCTCGTCGGGAGAGACCGGATCTGACCCCGGGCGGGTCGACTCGCCACCGACATCGATGAGGTCGGCGCCCTCGTCGACCATCTCGATCCCCCGGGCCACTGCTACGCCGTGATCGAGGTACCGCCCGCCATCGGAGAACGAGTCGGGCGTGACGTTCAGGATGCCCATGACGAGCGTCCGCTCGCCGCAGTCGAGATCCTGATTCCCGAGACGCCAGAGAAGCTCGCTCACGCCGTCCATCGTAACGAGGACTGAAGACGAGCTAGACCGGCCCAGATGTGAACGCGGTTTCGGACGCTTCGGCTCAGCCTCGTTCGATGTGGCTGAGGGCCTCCTGGCGGGTCCGGGCGTCGCTTCGGAACAGGCCTCGAACCGCCGACGTCACCGTGAGCGACCCCGGCTTCTTCACCCCCCGCATGGTCATGCACAAGTGCTCGGCCTCGATCAACACGAACACGCCCCGTGGCTTCAGGGCATCGTCGATGGTGTCGGCTATCTCAGTGGTCAGCCGTTCCTGCACCTGCGGCCGCTTGGACAGGATGTCGACCACCCGCGCGATCTTCGACAGCCCGGTGATCCGCCCATCCTTGTTCGGGATGTACGCGACGTGCGCCTTTCCATTGAAGGGCAACAAATGATGTTCGCATAAAGATTGCAGAGGGATGTCCTTCACCATGATCATCTCGTCGAAGTTGGCACCCGGGACGATGCTGGCAACTGGGGTGGGGTCCACACCGACGCCGGAGAAAATCTCCTCGTACATCTCCGCCACGCGCCGAGGCGTGTCCCGCACGCCCTCCCGTTCGGGGTCGTCGCCGATCCCTTTTAGGATCAGGCGAACGCCCTCCTCGACCTTCTTGCGCTCGACGTCGTTCACGGCGATCCCAACTCTACCCGGGCACCAGTTGATCCAGCGTGTCGGGCAGGTCCGCCAGGTCAGGGAGCTCGGCGGCACGCGGAAGCTGTGAGCGCTCGCCGAGTCGATTGATCCACACCGCCGTCAGGCCGAGTTGTCGGCACGGCGCGATGTCGTGGAACAGCGACGCCGCGACGTGCGCATGGCGCGAGCGATCCGCCCTCGTCTCCTTGAAGAACCGATCCCAATGGCTGAGCGCCGGCTTGTACGAGCCCGCCTCGGTGGCGGTGATGCGGAGATCGACCGGGATCCCGATCAGCCCCAGCGAGGCGTCGAGCATGTCGGGGTCAGTGTTCGACAGGATCGCCAGCCTCCATCCACGCTCCCGCAGCGCCGCGAGCGCCTTCGGCACTTCCGGGAACGCGGGCCAGGCGGGGAGCGAGTCGGCCAGCGCGGCCCGGTCATCCTCCTCCAGGTGCAGGCCCTCCCGGCGAGCCAGGCGGTCCAGGGCCTCGGTGAGCACTTGGCGGTACGGGATCGACCGGCCCCGCTGCACTTCGGGCTCGATCTCGTGGTACGCGCCGAGGAGCAATTCGGCGTCGCGTTCGGGCCACAGCTCCGACAACGTGTCGCGGATGCCCGACATCCAGTCGATCAACGTGCCATAGCAGTCGAACGTTGCCCACCGCGGATCGCTCACGTCGAGGAAGTGTAGGGGCGGGCCAGTGCATCCGCCGATCCGAGACTAGCCGAGGGGATTCGGACCCTGCTCCCTCTGCGCCCGAACCGCCCTCCGGGACACCGCGAGCCCCGCGCCGCGCACTGCCTGGTCCCGCGGCGCTCGCTTCGGAACGTCGGTCAGGAGCCGCTCGACGTCCTCCTTGTCGATCGTCTCCCGCTCGATCAGGAGCCCCGCCATCTGGTCCAGCTTCTGCCGGTGCTCCTGGAGGATCTCCAGGGCCTCGTCGTGCGCCTGGTCGATCATCCGCCGGACCTCGTTGTCGATCTCGAAGGCCACCTGCTCGGAATAGTCGGGTTGAGTGGCGAAGTCCCGGCCGAGGAACACCTCGTGCTGTTTCTGGCCCAGGGTGAGCGGGCCGATCGTGTCCGACATGCCGTACTCCGTGACCATCTGGCGCGCGATCTTCGTGGCTCGCTCGATGTCGTTCGCCGCGCCGGTGGTGATGTCGCCTACGATCAGCTCCTCGGCAACACGGCCCCCGAGGAGCATGGCCAGCTCGTCCGAGAGCTCCTCACGGGTCATCATGAACTTGTCCTCCTCGGGGAGGGTGAGCGTGTACCCGAGGGCCCGGCCCCTGGCGATGACCGAGATCTTGTGCACCGGGTCCGTGTTCGGAAGGACGTGTGCGGCCAGGGCATGCCCCGACTCGTGGTACGCGATCACGCGCTTCTCCCGCTCGCTCATGATCCGGCTCTTGCGCTCGGGACCGGCCATCACCCGGTCGATGGCCTCGTCCACCTCACGCATCCCGATGGCCTTCTTTCCCCACCGGGCCGCAAGGAGCGCCGATTCGTTGATCACGTTGGCCAGGTCCGCCCCGGTGAACCCGGGGGTCCGCTTGGCCACGGTGTCCAGCGCCACCGTCTCGTCGAACGGCTTGCCGCGCGCGTGGACCCTGAGGATGCCCTTGCGACCTTCGAGGTCTGGCCGGTCGATGACGACGTGCCGGTCGAACCGCCCCGGGCGAAGGAGCGCCGGGTCGAGGATGTCGGGACGGTTGGTCGCAGCCATCAGGATCACCGCGGTCCGCTGGTCGAACCCGTCCATCTCGACGAGGAGCTGGTTCAGCGTCTGCTCACGCTCGTCGTGGCCGCCACCGAGGCCCGCGCCTCGATGGCGGCCCACAGCGTCGATCTCGTCGATGAACACGATGGCCGGCGCGTTGGTCTTGGCTTGCTCGAACAGGTCGCGCACCCGGGCAGCGCCCACGCCGACGAACATCTCCACGAAGTCGGAGCCGGAGATCGAGTAGAAGGGGACCCCTGCCTCGCCGGCCACGGCTCGGGCGAGCAGTGTCTTCCCCGCGCCCGGCGGGCCGAACAGCAGCACGCCGCGAGGGATCTTCGCCCCCATGGCCTGGAACTTGGCCGGGTTCTGGAGGTACTCCTTCACCTCCTGGAGCTCCTCGATGGCCTCGTCTACGCCGGCGACGTCCGTGAACGTGGTCTTCGGCTGGTCCTTGGATACGACCTTGGCCCGGGACTTTCCGAACTGCATGACGCGTCCACCGCCCGCGCCCTGCGATTGGTTCATGATCCAGATGAACGCTCCGATGATGAGCACCACCGGGATCAGCTGGAACAGGAAGGACAGGATGGCCGAACCCTTCTGCGGATCGACGGTGACCACGACGCCCTTGGACTGGAGATCCTCGGTCAGCTTCTCCTGCACCGCGGTCGGGTAGGCCACCTCGTAGCCGGTTCCGTCGGAGAGCTCGCCTTGGATCTTCGAATCGCCCTCCAGGAACGTCGCGGTCTTGACCCGGCCGTCGTCGACGAGGGACTGGAACCCGCTGAAGTTCAGGGTCTGGCCCTGAGGCTCCCGGTTGGCGAACAGAACGAACAGCCACAGCCCGGCAAGGACGAGCAGGATGTAGAGGGCCGGTCCCCGGAGGATCCGGCGATAAGGGGGCTCGGGCGGCAGGGAGGTGCTCCTTTCGTTCCGGTCGTTCGGCCGTTCCGACCTACGAGAAAACGGGGGCCCCGCGCGATCGACCCGCGCATTGAGCCCTGGGCGATGGTAGCACAGGGGTGTTGTTCGGCCGATACGGCCGAACGGCTTCCCCTACCGGATGCCGCTGTCGACGGGGACGCTTACGTCGGTGAACGCCCCGCTCGTCACGCTCACGTCGACGGGCTTGGCGGACATCCCCGGTCCGCCCGGTTCGACCACCGCTTGGACAAGATACTGGCCGGGATCGAGGGCCACGGCGAACCGCCCGTCGCCGTCCGACCGAACGGTGGCCACCACATCCCCGCCCTGCAGCACGTGGATCTCAACGTCGGCGAGTGGCCGGTCCGGACACGGGCTCTCGACCGTCTCGACCGGACAGGTCGGGCCGAGGAGCACGGTCCCCCGGATCCCGCTGTCGCCGGTGGTGGACGCGCCGCGGCCGGCGCAGGCCACGAGGAAAAGCACCAGGATCGAGAGTGCCGGCATGCGTCTCATGGCCGGTTGGACGCTGTACCACCCCTGTCCCGTTCCGGCTCATGCCGGGTCGGCGTAGGACTCCGGTTTCAGTGTGGCGATGTAGGGCAGGTTGCGGAACTTCTCCGCGTAGTCCAGGCCGTAGCCAACGACGAACTCCGGCGGGATCTCGAACCCGACGTACCGCAGGTCCAGGGCCACCCGTTGGATGCCCTTCTTCTGAAGGAGAGCGCACACCTCGAGCGTCGCGGGCCTGCGGCCGCGGAGGTTCTTCAGCAGGTAGTTCAGGGTCAGCCCGGAATCAACGATGTCCTCGACGAGCAGGACGTGGCGGCCCTCGATGTCACGATCCAGGTCCTTCAGGATCCGGACGACCCCAGAGGTCTGCGTCGCGGCCCCATACGAGGCAACCGCCATGAAGTCGAAGTCGACGGGCAGGTGGATGTGCCGCGCCAGGTCGGCCATGACCATGAAGGCGCCCTTCAGCACGGCAACCAACAGCAGGTCGCGACCCTGGTAATCCTCCGTGATCTGGTCTCCGAGCTCCCCCAGCTTGGCCTGGAGCTGTTCCCTGGTGACCAACACCCTGCCGATGTCTCCGTCGTACCCATCGGCGAACGGCTCGCCGACGGGAGAGGTTTCGGCTTCCTTCTCGGTCAGCTCGACCGTGCCCTCCATCTCGCCCCCCTTCACACCCGGCTCTCGGGGGAAGAGCGAGAGAGGGAAACATACTCCCTGTCCCTCGAGGCCACCAAACCACCGGCCAGGTCGCGCCGCCGGCCGGGACGGCCCGTCGCCAGATCGAGCACCGCTTCGATCGACTCGTGGGTCGGCGTGATTTCCAGCCGATACATGAGATCACGGACGACCCGGGCCGCGATGGGCCGCGGCACGCTCAGCAGGCCGACCGGGTCGATCCCGAACCCACCGGGTTGCTCTTCCACCAGCTGCTCCGCTGTTTCGAAAGCTTGCCGCTTCAGGAGATGCTCGTCCTGACGGATGGTATCGGCCGTGCGCGCGAGGGTGGCGCGCACATCGCGCCTCACGGAGCGCTCGATGTCCGGAAGCACCTTCAGCCGAACGGCATTCCGAAGGAGCCTCGTGTCCTTGTTCGTGGGATCGCGTCGGGGCCGCAGCCGGAGGGCGCGGCAGAACGCCTCCACCTCGGACCGCCTGACGTCGATCAGTGGCTGGACCTCTCCACCGAGGGTGGGCTCGATCCCTCCCAGCGCGTCGAGCCCTCCGCCCCGGATGAGGGCGATCAGCACGGTCTCCGCCTGATCGTCGAGGGTGTGGCCCTCCGCGAGGCGCTCGCTCCCCGTCTCTCGCCGGACCTCGGCCGAGTAAAACATGCGCATCTCGCGCCCCCACGCCTCGATCGAGTCCCCGCCCTTGGGCTCGAACTCGCAGATACGGAGATGGAAAGGAAGCTTCAGCCGCCCCGCGAGCCGCCGGACGTACTCCGCGTCCTTGGCGGAGTCCCGTCGGAGCCGATGGTCGAGATGGAACACCTCGAGGTCGATCCGGAGCAGCCGACGCAGGCCATGAAGGGAGTACAGCAGACATACGGAGTCAGGGCCGCCGGACACCGACACGAGCACGGTCTGTTCGGGAAGGAACATCTCGTACCGGCGGGCCGTGGCCGTGACCCGCTCCAGCACGCGGGCCACCGCCGGCGGCCTGGACATCAGCTCCCGGCGACCCGAGCCAGCCAGAGCTGTGGGTTCCCGACCTCCTCCATCGAGGGCAGGTTGTCCTCCCGCTGCCAGACGAGATTGAATCCCTCGGTCCCGGCTCCCTCGACGGCGGAACGAACGAAGGACTCGCCGGCGTCGTATTGGCGGATCTTGGACTCGAATCCGATCGCGCGCTGGAGCGTCCGCTCCATCCCGCCGGCACGACGCCGGTCCTTCAGGCTGCGCCGCATCCGCTCCAGGTCCCGCACTCGGCCGACGGCCACTGAATTCATCACGTACGACGCGTGGCCCTCGAGGAGCGACATCAGCGATTGCATCTTGGAGAACAGTTCGCGCTGCTCCGGCGTCATGAGCAGCAACAGTCCGCCGGGCCCGCGCCGCTCGCGTCCCGTCCGCGCTTCCTCAACGGCGCGGCGGAGCTGGTCCAGGAGTTCGCGCGTATCGAGCTGCACGGTGTCGAGGTAGGCGTCCACGAGCCCCGACAGGTAGGGCCGGAGCCATGGGGTGGAGCCGAATTGCACTCGGTGCGTGACTTCGTGGAGGGCCACCCACAGGTGGAAGTCGTGCGGCGGAAGATGGAACCGGCGCTCCACCTCGGCCAGGTTGGGGCCTACGAAATACAGGAGGCCCTCGTCGTCGGGCGGCAGGAACACGTCGTACTGGCCCAGCGCCTTGCGGGACACGTAGCCGAGCAGGACGCCTACCTGGAGACCGAGGGCCTTGCGACGCAGGCCGGAACGGTACCGATTGTCCGCAAGGATCCGTCGGGCGAGCGGTTCCAACAACCGCTGCAACCCACGGAGGTTGGTCGAGACCCACTCGCCCCGAGACATGACCCACGCCCGGGAGCGAAACCCCGTCACGGAGAGACCGGTGAACTCCGAGACGAGGGACTCGGCATGCGGGACGATCTCGGCAAGGTCCTCGCGTAGACGCGCGCGCTCGATCGCGTGGAGCGCGGGACCGCGACCTCCCACACGGCGGCCGATGTCCGCGGCGGTTCCCCAGTCAACCAATCGGGCCGCCTGTGACCCCATGGACCAGTCGACCTTGGTGATCTCCATGGCGTCCGGCGCTAGCCGGCGGCCTGCTTCCGGGCGGCGATCATGGCGACCCGCTTGGCCTGTCCCTCGGCCACGCGCCGGTCCGTTCCCTTTCCAAGGAGCTCGGCCAGCGTCTTCTCGTACGTCTCCTGATCCAGCGCCACCTCGACGTGTTCGGCAGGGGCAGCGGCAGGTGCGGCAGGGGCAGCGGCAGGTGCGGCAGCGGGTGCGGGGGCAGCGGCAGGTGCGGCGGCGGGAGGGGTTGCGGCTGGCTCAGCAGCGGGCGCGGGGGCACCTGCCTGGGTGTCAGCTGGTGCTGGGGCTGGGGCTGGTGCGGGGGCTGCAGCTGGTGCGGGCGGCGCGGCAGCGGGTGCAGGTGCGGCCGGGGCCACGGTCGCGGGCGCGGCGACGGTCGCTGTGGCGATCGGAGCCGGCGCCATGACGGGTGCGCCGGTGATGTTGACCGGCCGCCTCACTTCCTTCCCCGGCTCGAGGCGAGGGGCCTTGACCGATCTCGTCTTTCCCTCCTCGCGTTGGAACCGCGGCGCGAACCGCAGGTATCCGAACACGATCAGCAAGGTAACGAGTACACCCAACACGACGAGCACTACGGCCATGCCGTAGACCCATCCACCCGTGTTGATCGTCGGGGTCGCGCCCTGACTGACGGACACCTGCGCCAGCATGCGCGCGATTCTAGCAAGGACCTGTGGATCGCCGATGCCGAACGCGTTCACCCGCCGTGCGTATGCGGGTGCGCCAGGGCCTCGCCGAGGGCCTCCGCAACGCAGTGGTAGCAGATCGGCGACCGGCACACCGACTCCTCGCAGAACTCGCAACGATCGATGCTCGACTGGCACGTCGCACAGGTCATGGCCACATCGTGCTCGCTCACGTTTGTCCTCCGTTCGAATGGTGCTCCCGCTCGTGGAGCTCCGATGCCGCCTTCGCTGCATCCTCCCCCCGCAACAGGCCGACGAGCCGGCCGTCCGACGTGGTGATGGGGGAACTCTCAAGATCGTGCTCCATCATGAACGCCGCCATCTCCTCGATGGAGACGAACGGCCGGAAGGTGCTGGGGCCGGGGCGCATGGCCTCCTCGATCCGAAGGTCCGGGCTCGCCTCCAACTCCTTCGACCGGAGGAGGCCGAACACCACGCGTTCCTCGTTCAGGACCACGCAGGCATCCCATCCGGCCTCGCGGGCCCGGTCCCGCACCTCGCCGAGCCGCTCGTCCAACCGGCAGGTCGGAACATCCTTGCGAGCGACGTCTCCGGCCCGGGGACGTTGCGCGTTCGTGCCCTCCGAGGCGAGCCCCGCCGCAAGCCAATCGAGCTTTCCGTCCTCGTAGTCGAAGACCTCGGCGAATCCGAAGCTCTCGAGCCGCCACGCGGCTCGTGGGCTGAGGTCTCAGGCCGAGTCCGAGCAGTACACGACGACGGGCCGGCCCGGATCGAGCGCGCTCCGGGCTTCCTTCTCGAGCCGGCGAAGCGGCATGTTGATGGCGCCGGGAAGGTGGTCCTCCTCGTATTCGTTCGCCGGGAGGACGTCCACGAGCTGGGCTCCCCCGTCGACGAGGCGGCGGACCTCGTCGCGGTCGATGGGTTGGGGCATGATCGCCTCCCTCGCTTGATCCCCTGGCCGCCCCGCTCGGAGCCGGAGGTGGGATTCGAACCCACGACCTACCACTTACGAGGCGGTTGCTCTGCCTGGCTGAGCTACTCCGGCGGGTGGGCTGAGTGTACCCAACGGGGCCGGGCAGGCCGCGCTTGGAGATAATGCAAACGCGCATGTCGAACCGAGAGCGACCGCGAGAGGCTCCCGCCGTGGGCAGGGTCATGGTGGCTACCGACCGCTCCGAGACGGCCGACCGCGCGGTGGGATGGGCGGCCACTCTGGCCGACCGGTACGGCGCGGACCTCTACGTCGTGCAGGTGGTCGTGCCTTCCAACCCAGCCGTCACGCAGTACGGTGCGGCAGAGGCGACCCAGGCCGGTGCGGCAGCCGAAGAGCTCCAGCGGTACGCGATGGGGCTGGCGGGGCAACGGGGCCGGTCCCGGGTGATGGTCGACGACGACCCGGCCATGGCCATCATCAGGGCCGCCGAGGAGGAGGCGGCCGACGTGCTCGTCGTGGGCAACGCCGGCATGGCGGGCCGCAAGGAGTTCCTCCTCGGCAACGTCCCGAACCGGATCTCTCACAACGCTCGATGCACCGTGATCATCGTCAACACCATCTCGCCCGATGGGGACGTGCAGGTGATCCGGCCAAGGACGGCCATCCGGGCCGGGGAATTCCCGAAGACCGAACCGCGCCTCGCGGCCCGGGGGACACGGATCGCCGCGGTGATGGCCAAGCACGGCGTGAAGGCGCTGTTCGGCAGGCCCGGGGAGGACGGCGCCACCGGACGCCGGGCTCAAGCACGTCACCTCCGAAGCGCGCTCGAAGAGCTGGGACCGACCTTCGCCAAGCTCGGCCAGGTCCTCTCGACCCGCCCCGACCTGCTGCCCCCGGAGTTCATCGAGGAGCTCGCGACGCTCCAGGACAACGTGCCGCCACTCACCGAGGAGGAAGTGGTGCGGGTTATGGAGCAGGAGCTCGGCGTGCCGTGGGAGGACGTCTTCGACACGATCGACCCGGCGCCGTTGGCGGCCGGGACCATCGCCCAGGTCCACCGAGCCACGTTGACCGATGGCGAGCGCGTGGTGGTGAAGGTCCAGCGCCCCACGGCCCGCGAGGAGATCGAGCAGGATCTCGCCTTGCTCGAGCTGTTCGCGGAGAAGGTCTCCGACCGTCCGGGGTTGAAGCAGGTCATCGACATGGGTGCGGTGTTCGAGCATCTCTCGGCCTCGCTCCACCGTGAGCTGGACTTCCGCCAGGAGGCCTCGAACATCGAGCGGATGGCCCAGGTCCTGAAGTCCTACTCGCGCCTCGAAGTCCCTGAGGTCTTCGACGGCCTGTCGACCTCGCGATTATTAGTGATGGAGGAGATCGAAGGGATCCCGATCTCCAAGGCCCCGCAGGGACCCGAACGGAAGGAGGCCGCCCGGCAGCTCCTGGAGAGCTATTACAAGCAGATCCTGGTCGACGGGTTCTTCCACGCCGATCCCCACCCCGGGAACCTCATGTGGTGGAAGGACCGGATCTACTTCCTGGACTTCGGGATGGTCGGCGAGGTCGGGGCTGACATGCGCGAGCAGCTGATGCTCCTTCTCATGGCGTTCTGGCAGGAGGACGTGGGGTTCCTGACCGACGTCTCCCTCATGCTGGCCGGGGCCATCGACCGGAGCGACCTCGACGTCACGAAGTTCCAGGAGGAGATCGGCGAGCTGATGGCGAAGTACCGAACGTCGTCGCTCGCCGACATCCAGCTCGGGCCCATCCTCCAGGAGATGACCGAGGTGTCGATCCGCCACGATGTCCCGCTGCCGGCATCGCTCGCATTGACCGGCAAGGCCCTGGCCCAGATGCAGCTCGCCACCGCGGAGCTCGACCCCGAGCTCGACCCGTTCGACGTGGCCGGGAAGTTCCTGATGCGGCAGGTCATGACGGGGATGGGGGCGAAGCTCGAACCCAAGGCGCTGTTCTATCGGTCTCAGCGGCTCAAGGTGCGGTTCCTGCGGATGGTGGAGGCCATCGAGCGGCTCATCGGCGCGCGGCCGGGCCAGAAGCTTGAGGTGAACTTCCGGGCAGCGACCCTCGAGGACACGATCCGCCGGGCAGGACGGAGGCTGGCCATCGGGCTCACCGCCGGGGCTGCGGTCCTGGCCTCAGGGCTCACGGCGGTGTCGGAGCGGGTCCCGCCATGGGTGCCGGTCACGTTCGGCGTCGTGGGGGGATTGCTCACGCTGTCGCTGGTCGCGGACCTGTTCGTTCGGCGCCGCTAGTCCCGGCGAAAGCGGTCAGTCGTCGACGTCGGCGGGCTCGATGTCCGAACCCATGCCCCTCAGCGCCGTCGGCTGGGACGGCTTCGCCCTGGTCTCGCCCCTGCGGATGGAACGGACGACCGCGCGCTCCAGGAAGAACGCAGCGACGCCCAGGATCAGGCCGACGCCCCACCGCTCGATCCGGCGGAACAGGCCCCTCGGTCGGTTCGTCCCTTTGATCGGCGAGTCGGCCATGGGCTATTCCTTCTCGTACAGGATCCGGAAGGCCTCCACGGTCTCCTGGCGACCCTTGACGTGACGGTGGCCGATGGGCTCGACGGCCACGTCCGGTGCCGCGGCCACCGTCGACACCGACGCCACGATCTCCCCGCCCGCCGCCTCACTCTGGAGACGCTGGGCGATGTTCACGGCGTCGCCCACGACCGTGTACTCGAGGCGGCCGCCTCCCCCGATGGTGCCCGCGATCACCATGCCGGTGTTGATGCCGACCCCCATCCGGAGATCGCCTAGCGTGCCGCTCCACCCATCGCGGTTCAGCTCGGCCTGCTTCGCCTGCATGGCGATGGCGCACCTAAGCGCCTGGGCGGCGTGGTCGGAGAGCGGATACGGCGCGCCGAAGATGGCCATCACCGCATCGCCGGCGAACTTGTCGATGGTCCCCCCGTGCTCGGCGATGACGTCGGCCATCGCGCCGAGGTGACGCGCCAGGACGTCGGCGATCTCGGCGGCCGAGAGCTGTTCGGCGATGGCCGAGAACCCCCGGATGTCCGAGAACAGCACGGTCACCTCGAGCTCCTCCTGCGTCAGGGCAACCCCGGACTCCAGCTTCTCGGCGAACTGCGAGGGGACGTACGAGCGGAACGTGCGAGCGGCGGAGGCCCGGTCCACCACGGCGGCGTGCAACCGCTTGAGCTCGTCGACGGCGGCACCGCCCTCACCTGCTGTCGCAGCCAGCCGCCCGAACAGGTCGGTGACCCGGCGATCCACCGCCTCCTGGGTCGTCCCCAGGGCCTCGGCCATCTCGGCGTATCCGAGGCCCCGGCCCATCATGTCGAGGATCTCCCGGTCGGCGCCCGCGGTCTCGCGCCGACCCGAAAGCCGCTCGGCGATGATCGGATCAACCGCAGACCCTCCGTGGGCAACCTCCCTGATGGCTCGGACCAGCTCGTCGCCCTGTGCGATCCGATCCTTCAACAGGTAGGCCAGCCCGCTCTGGCCCTGGCCGAGGAGGGCGATGGCGTAGGCCTCGTCGTCGTGGGCGGAGAGCACGACGACGCCGGTCTCGGGATGCTTGGACCGGATCTCGTGGGCGCAGTCGATCCCCTCGAGCTGGAAGTTCGGCGGCATCTTGATGTCGGTCACCACGACGTCGGGCCCTCGCTCCTCGGCCTCGGCGAGGAGGGACGGCCCATCGGCCGCCACGCCGACGACCTCGACGTCCTCGAAGGAGTCGAGCAGGGCTCGCACACCCTCACGGACCAGGACGTTGTCCTCGCCCAACACGACCCGGATGCTCACGCTGCCCGCCCTTACGACGCCTGTACGATTCCCGCATGGTACGCGTGGTCTTCGCCGAGGATAACTACCTGGTTCGCGAGGGGACCGCGGCGCTCCTCTCGGCCTCCGGGGAGGTCGACCTCGTCTCGCTGGCCTCCACCTACGAGGAGCTGATGACGGCCGTCGACCGGGATCGCCCCGAGGCCGTCCTGACGGACATCCGCATGCCACCGACGGGCACCACCGAGGGGATCGACGCGGCGCGAAAGATCCGAGCCGACCATTCCGAGATCGGGGTCGTCGTGCTCTCGCAGTACGCGGAAGAGGAGTACGCGTACGAGCTGCTGAAGGACGGCGCCGCCGGCCTCGGCTACCTGTTGAAGGAGCGGGTCGCCGACCTCGACGAGCTCGTCCGAGCCCTGAACGAGGTCGCACGGGGCGGCTCGGTCCTGGACCCCAAGGTGGTCGAGGCCCTCGTGGCCAGGAAGGACCGGGTGGCTCACTCGCCCCTGGCCCAGCTCACCGAGCGCGAGCGCGAGGTCCTGGGGCAGATGGCCCAGGGAAAGAACAACGCCGCCATCGCCAAGTCCCTGTTCCTCACGGAACGAGCCGTCGAGAAGCACATCAACTCCCTGTTCCACAAGCTGGGCCTCACCGAGGAGACGGAGGTTCACCGCCGAGTCATGGCCGTCCTGGCGTTCCTCCGCGACACGGAGCATCCCTGACGCCGGTCCGCAAGCGCATCGCTCGGGGGGCCGCCCGCGCGTTCAGGACGGCTGCGACGAGGTGATACCAGCATCCCTCGGGCCGTGGTGGTGAACCCGGCCTCGTCCGGGCGGAACCCACACTTTCCTCCGAGGCCGCCCCGGCCCAGAATCAGGCCATGAACACCAGCGCCGGGGTGGTCCAAGCCGACCCCCACCAGCCCCGGACGGCCTCGAGGATCGCCTGGGCGGCGTGGGCCGGCACTGCCGCTTCCCTGATAGGGGGGCTCGTCATTACGTTCGTGGCGAAGACGGATCGATCCGATACCTTCAGCAACATCGTTGCTCCGGTCGCCGTGATGGGCTACGCGAGCGTCGGGACGCTCATCGTCTCGCGGCGGCAGGGCAACCGGATCGGCTGGCTGTTATGCGGGGTGGCATTCGTCTTGGCCTTCTCGGGCCTCGGGGGCGTGTACGCCCGGTACGCGCTGGACGAGGCCGTTCGACCGCTCCCCGCCGCGACCCTCTCTGCCTGGGTGAACAGGGTGGGTGCCCCGGCCGTGGTCTTTTCGCTGCCGCTCCTGTTCCTCCTTTTCCCCGACGGCCGGGTGCCGTCCCGGCGATGGAGACCGCTGCTCTGGACGCTCGTGGCCGCCTTCCTCGTGAACATCATCGGGTTCGCCCTGACCCCGGGCCCCCTCAGCGGCGGGTTCACCGAGATCAAGACGCGGGTGGGCAACCCTCTCGGGCTTCCGTCTGGTTGGAAGGGAGCCGTCGAGTCGGTCACGACGGTTGCGGGCATCGCGGTCTTCTTCGGGGGCGTGTTGGCGGTCGTCGCGCTGGTCATGCGGTTCCGGCGGGCCCGAGGCGACGAGCGCCAGCAGATCAAGTGGCTGGCGTACGTCGGGGCCGCCGACTTGATGATCCTCCTCACCGGCCTGGCGATCGGGCTCGCGCGAGCCATCGCCGGGATACCCCAACCCAACAACGACCCGGTCGTGAACGTCCTGTTCATCTCCTTCTTCACCATCCTCCTCGTCGGCATCCCCGCCGCGTGCGGCATCGCTGCGTTCAAGTACCGGCTGTATGACCTCGACATCGTGGTGAAGAAGACGGTGATGTTCGGGCTCATCGCCCTGGCGATCACGGGCGTCGGCCTCGCCGCGATCGCGCTCCTGCCGGCGTTCGCGCTCGGGATCGGCTCGAGCCTCTCGCTCCGATCGCTGTTCCTCGGCCTGGCGCTCGGCCTGCTGGCCTGGCCCTTCCGGCGGCTCGCCAGCCGCGTTTCCGACCGGATCGTGTACGGCACGCGAGCAACCCCCTACGAGGTGCTGTCCGAGTTCTCCGACCGGATGGCGGGGACGTACTCGACGGACGACGTGCTGCCTCGGATGGCGGAGATCCTGGGGCAGGGCTGTGGCGCCCAGCGAGCAAGCGTCTGGCTCCGGGTGGGGACCGAGATCCGACTCGCCGCCTCATGGCCCGAGGAGGCCGAAGCCGGCTCCCGGCGGATGCCCTTGATCGGAGACGAGCTTCCGCAGTTCGATCGGGCCGACCACGCCTTCCCCGTTCGCCATCAGGGCGAGCTACTGGGGACGTTGACGGTCGAGATGCCGGTGAGCGATCCCATGAACCCGGCCCGAGCGAAGCTCGCCCGCGATGTCGCCGCGCAGGCCGGCCTGGTCCTTCGGAACGTCCGGCTCATCGAGGAGCTCCGGGCCTCCCGACGGCGTATCGTGTCGGCGCAGGACGAGCGGGCGAAGGCGCTCGAAAGAAACATCCACGACGGCGCCCAGCAGCAACTCGTGGCGCTCGCCGTCAAGGCCCGACTGGCCCAGACCGTGGCACTGAAGGACCCGCCGAAGGCCGCCGAGCTGCTCGGTACGATCCAGACAGAGCTGGCGGAGGCCCTGGAGAACCTCCGCGACCTGGCGCGGGGGATCTACCCGCCGCTCCTGGCCGATAAGGGCCTCGGCGAGGCGCTCACGTCGCAGGCTCGCAAATCGACGCTCCCAACGGATGTCGACGCGAACGGCATCGGTCGCTACCCACCGGAGGTAGAGGCCGCCGTGTACTTCTGTGCACTCGAGGCCCTCCAAAACACGGCGAAGTACTCGGGGGCCAGCCGGGCGTCGATCAGGCTGGCGAGTCACGATGGACACGTCGTCTTCGAGGTCAAGGACGACGGCTCCGGCTTCGACCTCGGTCGGACCAGGCGGGGGACCGGGCTTCAAGGGATGGCGGATCGGCTGGAGGCGCTCGGCGGACAGCTCGAGGTCACGAGCGCGCCGGGCAGGGGAACGACCGTCGTGGGACGGATCCCCATGCACCAGAGGGACCCGGCATGAGACCCTCGACGAGAGCCCGGCTGGCGCTCGGCCTCTGGTTGGTCCTGGTGCTGACGGTGGCCGCAGCGCTCACGCTGGCGGCCATCAACGGTTCGCTCCAGAACGACCCGGCGTTCCTGGTCCTTTCTGTCGCGATGATCATCGGCTACGGGACCGTGGGGGCGTTCATCGTGGCCCGAACGGCCGGGAACACGATCGGCTGGCTGATGATGGTGACCGCCGGAGCGTACGTGCTGGCTGGCCTGTCGAGCGAGTACGCCACCTATGCCTACGTCACGTCGCCCGGGTCGATCCCCGGCGGCGAGCTCGCGGCCTGGCTCTCGAACTGGCTGTTCCTGGTCGTCTTCGCCCCGATCCTCGTCCTTGTCGTGCTGTTCCCCACGGGGCGGCCACCTTCCCCTAGGTGGAAGTTCCTTCCAGCGGCCACGATCGTTGCGTTCGGTCTCGGGATCCTGGGCACGACCCTCCGCATGGGGACGATCGACGTGGGCACCGACACGGGCGGGCGCGGCGTCAGGATCCCCAACCCGACCGGGGTTGAGAGCCTACAACGCCTCCTCGACTTGGCCCTTCCCGCCGTCGGGCTGTTGGCCATCGCGGTCTCGGTGCTGGCGCCCGTCTCGCTCGTGCTCCGTTTCCGACGGGCAGCCGGCGACGAACGCCAGCAGATCCGGTGGCTTTCGTTTGTGGCCGCCATCAGCGTCGCCCTCTTCGCGGCGACGCTCGTGTCCTCGATCGGCCTCCATGCCAACCAGACCAGGGTGGTCAACGACATCCTCGGGTTCGGCTTCTTCGTCAGTTTCGGTATCGGGGTCCCGTGGGCCGCGGGCGTCGCCATCCTGAAGTACCGGCTGTGGGATCTGGACATCGTGCTGAAGAAGGCGGCCGTCGCGGCGGTGCTGGTGATCCTCATCGTCATCGCCGGGGTCGTCCTGCTCGGCATCGTCGGCGGCATCGCGGTGGGACCGCTCTCGGACAGCCCGGCCGCGATGCTCCTGGCCGGGCTGGTCCTCGGGCTCCTGTTCTGGCCGCTGCGACGGGTCGCTCGCCTGATCGCCGATCGCCTCGTCTACGGGCGTCGTGCGACGCCGTACGAGGTCCTCACGGAGTTCTCCGAGCGCCTGGCCGAGACGTATTCGACCCAGGACGTTCTCCTGCGGATGGCCAGTGTCCTGCATGCGGCGACCGGTGCCGCCACGGCGACCATATGGCTGCGGATCGGATCCGACCTCCGCCCGGAGGCATGGTGGCCGGCGGACGCCGATGCCCCACCGGCGCTCCGCGCTCCCGCCGGACGGCTCCCCGAGCTCCCCGGGGACCTGACCGTGGAGGTCCGGGACCAGGGAGAGCTCCTGGGGGCTCTCGTGGTGGCCATGCCGGCGAACGACCCGTTGGATCGATCCCGAGAACGCTTCGTCCAGGACCTGGCGGGCCAGGCCGGGCTGGTACTCAGGAACGTCCGCCTGATCGAGGAGCTCCGAGCGTCTCGCCAGCGCCTGGTGAAGGCCCAGGACGACGGGAGGCGCGCGATCGAGCGCAACATCCACGACGGAGCCCAACAGCAGCTGGTGGCGCTCGCCGTGAAGCTCCGTCTGGCGGACTCGATGGTGGACAAGGACACGACGAAGGCCCACGAACTGCTGGCGCAGATCCAACAGGAGACCAACCGCGCGCTCCAGGACCTGCGAGATCTGGCCCGGGGGATCTACCCGCCGCTCCTGGCCGACAAGGGTCTCGCGGTCGCGGTGGAAGCCCAGGCGCGCAAGTCCCCCGTTCCGGTCGCGGTCGAGGCCGACACCATCGGCCGCTTCCCCCAGGAGATCGAGGCCGCGGTGTATTTCTGCGTCCTCGAGGGGCTCCAGAACGCGTTGAAGCATGCGAACCCGACGCAGACGACGGTCCGGCTCACCTCGACCGACGGGCACCTCACCTTCCAGATCGCCGACGACGGACGGGGGTTCGACACCGAGGCCGCGGCGTACGGGACCGGCCTGCAGGGGATGGCCGACCGGTTGGATGCGATCGGCGGGACGCTGGAGGTCACGTCCGCACCGAGGCGGGGGACGACCGTGACCGGCCGCCTGCCTGTGACGGCGTCCTAGGACGCGTCGGCCGCCGCGGCCCAGGCCGACTCCAGTCGATCCGGGCCGAAGGCCGACTTGGGGATGTACGCGGCCGCGCCGCACTCGGCGGCCCGGGGCGCGTACTCGTCCTCCTCATACGTGGATAGGAGGAGGATCACCGTCCGAGCGCCCGAGTCCTGGAGGATCTTGCGGGTGGCGTCCAGGCCGTTGATGCCTGGCAGGTTGACGTCCATCAGCACCAGGTCCGGCTCCAGCGACCTGGCCTTCTCGATCGAGTCCTCGCCGGTCTCGGACTCCCCGACGACCTCGAACCCTTCGGTGGCATCGACCACCATCCTCGCGGCCAGACGGAACGGCTCCTGGTCGTCCACGATGAGCACTCGAACGGTCATCCCGGCATGATCCTCCACCAGAACTGTCTCACCGGTCCGCAGCACCGACAGTGATGCCAGCACCACTTCGCGGCGAGTGGCCGCGCTACGCCGCAGCCTCGGCAAGCTGGAGGAACGCCCGCTCCAGCACCAGCCGTGGGTTCAGGTTCAGCTCCTCTGCCAGTGCGGCCCTCGCTTCCTCGATGGCCGCCAGCCCACGCGTGGAGGCCGCGAGGTCCTCCCGGTGCCCCGGGCTCTGCCCCCGCTCTGGCCGGATGTCCAGGTTGATCACCAGTTCCCCCCCGCCGCCCAGGCCGGCGACGACCCGGTCACGGAGCAGGGACGAGACCCCGAGCAGCACCCAGTCCACGTAGTCCCGTTCGGCCCGCTTCACCCGGCGCGTGTGCCGCTCCTCCAGCCGGCGTATCGCGCCCCGGTACGCCTCCTCCGGCCTGCCTCGTTCGTCCAGGAACGGCGCGAGGTCCACCTCGAGCCGGTCCTTCAGGCCCTTGCGATACGCCTCGGCCGCCTCGAGCACGACCTCGGCGGCATCGAGCGCCCCCCGAGGTCCCGTCGCGGACAGGCGGATGGCCTCCGCTCCCACGTCGCGGAAGGCGAGCCCGTCGGGGTCCATCGCAAGGCGTCGGGCCCGGCCGAGGTTCCCTCCGGCCAGGCGGGCGGCCAGGAGGGCACGGGAAGGGTCGGCACCTTCCGAGGCAAGCGTGTCGGCGACGAAATGCTCAGCCAGGGGCTGGAACGTCACGACGTGGCACCGAGAGAGCACCGTCTCGGGAAGCTCGTCCGGCCGGGCCGACAGCAACACGATGACGGCGTCGGCGGGCGGTTCCTCCAACACCTTCAGGAGCGTGTCGGCGGCGGCCGGGTTCAGTCGGTCGGCCTCCCGGATCACGAACACCTTCTTCCCCGGCTCCGGGGCCGTGCGATAGGCGGGGTGCCACACCTCGGACCGGATGGTGTCCACGTGGATGTCCCGCCCCTCCGGCTCGACAAGGAATTCGTTGGGGTGACGATCGTCCAGGGCCAGCCGACAGTCCCGACACTCCCCGCACCCGCCTCGCGCACACAGCAGGGTCGCGGCGAAGGCCCGCACCGCCAGCTGCTTCCCGCATCCCTCCGGCCCGGCCAACAGGTACGCGTGGTGCGGCCGGACCGCGGCCTGCCGCAGGAAGGCCATGGCCCCTTCCTGCCCCGGGACGCGGTCCAGGACGACCGGCTCAGGCACGGTCGCCATCCGCCTCCTCTCGCTCCCTCAGCACACGGCCCAGCGCTTCCTTCACCCGCTCGTGAACGGTCTCGGGCGGGGCATTCGCGTCGATCACCACGAACCGCTCGGGGTGCTCCTCCGCGATCTTCAGGTAGGCGTTGGACACCTTGGCGTGGAAGTCGCCGGATTCCATCTCGATGCGGTCGGGTTCCTCGAGCGAGCGGAGGAGTCCCGCCTCCGGCTCCAGATGGAGCAGGAGCACGAGGTCAGGGAACAGACCCTGCGTCGCCCACACGTTCAGGGTCAGCACGTCCGGCTCGCCCAGGCCCCGACCCCACCCTTGGTAGGCGAGGGAGGAGTCGATGTACCGGTCACAGATCACCACCTTGCCCTCGGCAAGGGCCGGTCGGATGACCGAGGCAACGTGTTGCGCCCGAGCGGCAGCGAACAGCAGGGCCTCGGTCCTGGGCTCGATGTGTCCCGTGTCGTGATCGAGAAGGAGGGCGCGGAGGCGCTCCCCCACCTCGGTTCCGCCCGGCTCCCTGGTCACCAGGACCTCGTTTCCTTGCGACTTCAGCCATTCCTCGGTCAGGGGGACCTGCGTCCCCTTGCCGGCGCCCTCCACCCCTTCGAACACGACGAAGATCCCCCTCCTCGGTGGCCGCTTCAACTTCGGGACCAGCGCGAGGGGCTTCGGACGGCTCACCCGGAAGCGCTTCAGCCCTCGACGGGTGACGTCGGCCGCGATGATCACGCCGGCGCCCGCCACCCACAGGGCGATCCTGGTGCCGGCCAGGTCGATCCGCTGCGTCCCGACGAAGACCTCGTGGTCGGTCCCCACCACGCTGGCCAGCGCCGGGAACGCGGCCAGCGAAAGGAACAGGCCGAACCGGGACAGGACCGTGAGCGAGCCGAACGTCCGTCCTCGATACTCGTCGGCGATGTTCTCCTGCAACAGCACGTAGCCGGAGACCCACGCCGCCCCACAGAAGCATCCGAGGACCACGGTGAAGATCGCCGCGAGCGTGATGTTCGGCATGGCCGCCAGCACCGACAGCGTGACTGCCGCCGAGATCAGAGACCACACGAACAGGCGATCCCGCTCGGCGAACTCGACGAGCTTGTTCACGGTGGCCATGCCGATACCCATCCCGATGCCGAACGAGGTGACGAGCACTCCCCACCCGGTGGCCTGGGCCGAGAGCGTCTCCTGGGCGAAGACGGGTCCGATCGCCAGTACGGCACCCACCGCGCTGAACGCCGAGACGATCCCCACGGTCATGGACGAGGCGAGCGGGCTCTCGCGGAGGAACCGAACCCCCTCGACGATGTCCCTCCAGACCCTCGCCATGACGAACTTCCCGCTGGTCAGCATGGGCGGTGCGGGGATGGAGATCCCGCTGATCATCAGGGCGGAGAACCCGAACGTGGCCGCGTCGAGCCACAGCGCCAAGAACGCGGGACGGTCGTTGAAGTAGGGGACCAGGCTCGAGGTGCCGGCGAGGAGGGCGAAGATCGCCCCGCCCAGGGGAAGGGTCCCGTACGTCGAGACCAGCCCGAGCGAGTTCGCGTTGGCCAGCTGGCGCCGTGGAACCAGGTTTGGGAGGCTCGCGTCACGGGCCGGCGTCCACAGGAGCGACAGACACTCGATGGCGAACGACACAGCGAAGATGGCCCACAGCTTGCCCAGGAACGGCATCGAAGCATAGAGCGCGCCACGGGATAGGTCGGCCGTGATCATGATGCGCTTGCGGTCGAACCGATCCACCAGCGCACCGGCCACCGGTCCGAACAGGATGGACGGCAGCATCCTGGCCACCATCACGCCGGCCACCCCGACGTTCCCGCCGAGCCTGGCCACGAGCGAGGCCACCGCCACGAACCCCACCCAGTCTCCGAGGGAGGAGACCGTCTGCGCCGCGAGCAGGCGGGGGAACGGCGGTCGGGTCAGGAGGTCCTTGAAGCTCGCCGATCGGGTGCCGCGAAGCTGCGCTACCTCGTCGGCGAGGCTCGACACCTACCCCTCCGCGGCTGACTCGGCCACGGCTCCAACGATAATGCCGCAGCCGGTGCACTTCGTGGTGCCGTCCTTCTGCTGCACCATGAGCGAGCCGCAGCTGGGGCAAGGGTCCGAGACCGGCCGCTGGCCCACCGTGAAGTCGCACTCGGGGTAGCGGTTGCAGCCGTAGAACAGGCTCCCGCGCTTGCCCCGGCGAGCCCGCTTCACCACCAGGTCGCCCTGCCCGCACTTGGGGCACTTCACGCCGGTCTTCTGCTCCTCGCGCTTGATGTACCTGCACTCGGGGTAGCCGGTGCATCCGATGAACGGCCCGAACCGGCCCCACTTCTTGGCCAGCGGCTTCCCGCACTCGGGGCACGTCTCCTTCAGGACCTCGGGCTCCTTCCGCTCCTGCCCGTCGATGTTGCGGATGTAGCTGCAGTCCGGCCAGTTGCTACAACCGATGAACTTGCCGTACCGGCCCAGCTTGATCACGAGCTGTCCAGGAGTCCTACCCTCCTGCGGGCACAGCGGGCAGGTCTCGTCGAGCACCTCCTCGAACCGCTGGATCTCGCCCTCGTTCTTCTCCAGCAACCGCTCGAACGGACCATAGAACTCGTCGAGGACCTGGACCCATCGCAGCGTGCCCTCGGCGATCTCGTCGAGGTCCTCCTCCATCTTCGCCGTGAAGTTCACGTCCACGACGTCGGGGAAGAACTCCTTCAGCAGGTCGGTCACGACCTCGCCGACGTCCTCGGGAAAGAACCGCCGCTCCTCCAGCCGCACGTATCCCCGATCCTGGAGCGTGGAGATGATCGAGGCATAGGTCGAGGGCCGGCCGATCCCCAACTCCTCGAGGACCTTCACCAAGGACGCCTCCGTGAACCGAGGCGGTGGCTGCGTGAAGTGCTGCTCCGGCAGGACCTCCAGGAAGCGCAGGACCTGCTCTGCGGTCAGGCGCGGGAGCGAGGACTCGGCGTCCTCGTCGGCCGCGTCGTCCCGCCCTTCGAAGTACACGCGGCGGAACCCGTCGAACCTCAGCGTTTGACCGGTGGCGCGGAGCAGATATCGGTCGTCACCCGCCGCGGCCTCGACGTCCACCGACACCTGGTCGAACCGGGCCTCGGCCATCTGAGAGGCCACGGTGCGTTGCCAGATCAGCCGGTACAGCGCCTGCTGGCCCTTGTCCAACGCGCCGGCCACACGGTCCGGCGTTCGCATGGCCGAGGTGGGCCGGATAGCTTCGTGCGCTTCCTGGGCCCCACGCTGCTTGGTCTTGTACCGTCGCGGTTGCTTCAGCGCGTACGCGGCACCGAACTCCGTCTTCACCACTTCGGCGATCTCCCGGAGGGCCGACTCGGCGATGGTGGTGGAGTCGGTTCGCATGTAGGTGATCAGCCCTACCCGGCCCTCGCCGGGGAGCTCGATCCCCTCGTAGAGCTGCTGGGCCAGGCGCATGGTCCGCCTGGCGCCGAACCCGAGCTTGCGAGCGGCCTCCTGCTGGAGCGTCGAGGTGGTGAACGGCGGGGCGGGGTTGCGCTTGACCTCCTTCTCCCGGACCTCCCGCACCCGGTACGCCGCCTCCCGCAGGCGGTCGGCGTGGAGGGCGGCGTCCGGTTCCGCGGACAGGGTGATGCCCTTCTTGTCTGGCGAGGTCGCCAGTTTGCCCTGAGGGATCTCCATCAGGCGGGCCGCGAACGGGGCCTCGTCGCCCTCCGGGGTGAGGCGGACCTCGACGCTCCAGTACTCCACCGGGACGAAGGCTGCGATCTCTCGGTCCCGGTCCACGATGAGCCGGAGGGCCACCGACTGCACCCGCCCGGCCGAGAGGCCGGGACGGACCTTCTTCCACAAGACCGGCGAGAGCCGGTATCCGACCAGCCGGTCCAGGATCCGCCGGGCCTGCTGGGCCTCCACGAGGCGGAGGTCGATGGCCCGGGGGCTCTGGAAGGCCTCGAGGATCGCGTCCCGGGTGATCTCGGTGAACGTGACCCGCTTCGTCGCGGCGGGGTCGACCTTCAGGACCTCGGCCACGTGATAGGCGATGGCCTCACCCTCCCGGTCGAAGTCGGTGGCCAGCACCAGGTCGTCGGTCTTCTTCAGGGCAGCCCGAAGCGCCCTGACGTGCTTCTCCGAGTCCTCGGGGACCACGTACTCCGGCTCGAACTCCCGCTCGGTGTCCACGCCGAGCTTGCTCTTGGGGAGGTCACGGATGTGGCCGTACGAGGCCCGGACCGTGTACTCGGGGCCCAGGTAGCGCTCCAGGGTCTTGGCCTTGGTGGGCGACTCCACGACCACTAGCGTCTTCGTCATAGCGGCAACCATCTCTTCATCGTCAAAGGGGAGGAGGCACGGCGGACGGCGAGAGCCGCCTCCGGGCGCAGGGTACCAGCCCCCACCCCTCTGGCCGGGGAGGCTCTGGTCCCTCGGCACCCGGCGGGAGGTGGTTCCCTCACCGGGTCCTTGGAACGCGGTGATACCCTCGCTGCATTCCCGGGCCCTTGGAGTCGGACCGTGCTCGCCCTGTTCGGCCAACTCGTCACGGAGGAGATCGCAAGGTACGGATACGTCGCGATCTTCCTGCTCATGGTGCTCGAATCGGCCTGCGTGCCCATCCCCAGCGAGGTCACCATGCTGTTCGGGGGGGCCCTGGTCAGCGCGCCGTTCCTGGCCCCCGAGCACCAGCTGGACCTGGTGGCCGTGGCCCTGGTCGGGGCCGTGGCCAACCTGGTCGGGTCCTGGCTGGCGTATTGGGCCGGCTACGCGGGAGGCCGGCCCCTGGTGGACCGATGGGGCCGATACCTCTTATTGAGACCCCATGAGATCGACCGGGCCCACGCCTGGTTCGACCGGTACGGGCACGAGGCCGTCTTCTTCGGCCGGCTCCTGCCCGTGATCCGCACGTTCATCAGCCTCCCCGCGGGCGTGGCTCGGATGAATCTCTGGAAATTCAGCCTGTACACGCTGCTCGGGTGCCTCCCCTGGACGTTCGGGCTGGCGTTCCTGGGCTACAAGCTGGGGGAACGGTGGGACGAGGTCGAAGGGTTCCTTCGGCCGGTGTCCTGGCTCATCGCCGTGCTCGTCGGGGTCGCCGTGGCCTGGTGGGCCTGGCGCCGGATCAGGTACCTGCGGGCACACCCGCTTCCTCCGGCGGAGGACCCGGAGGGACGAGCGGAGGAGCAGCAGCCCGCTTCTCGATGAGCCCTCAGGGGGCGAGCCCGATCTCGGGGGCGACCGACTGGAGCCCCTCGATCCCCACCGCCAGGAACTCGTCGAGGGGAAGGCCGATCGAGCCCTCGACCGAGGTGACCTCGTCACGGTTGACGCCGGGGGCGAACGCCTTCTCCTTCAGCTTCTTCTTGACCGAGGACACCTTCATGCCCACGGCCTTCTCCGGCCGGACCAGGGCAGCGGCCACGAGCAGCCCGGCCACCGCGTCCGCGTGCACCACGGCCGTCGACATGAGGTCGGTTCGGAACTCCTCGTGCGCGTGGGCCAGTACGCCATTCACCACGCGCTCGTCCACCCCGGTCTCCCGGAGCCACTCGGCCGCGAGGTAGGCATGGCGATCCGAGTCGTCCTGGGTCTGGTCCTGGTCCAGGTCGTGGAACAGGCCCGTGAGGGCCCACAGATCCTCGTCCTCCCCGAACCGGCGAGCCAAGGCCCGCATCACGCCTTCAACCGAGATCAGATGGCGGACGGTGGTCTCCTTCTCGGCCTTCTTCCTGCAGAGCTCGATGGCAGCGGCTCGATCCATCACGCCTCCTCCAGGGCGAACGGCACGCTCGACAGGACCACCCGGGGCTCGTACAGCAGCAGCCGCTTGACGAACAGCGCCGCCTGGTTGTGCAGGAGCCAGTGGCGCCACTTTCGGACCACGACCTCCGGGATTACCACGATCACCACGGTGTCGGGCCGCGCCGTGAACCGCCGGACCTCTTCCAGGATGGGGCCGGTGAGGTCGCGGAACGGTGCCTCCACGATATCGAGGGGAAATTGACAGCCCCGCTCCCCCCACTCCTCCTGCATCCGGTGGGAGGCCTCCGGATCGACGTCGAAGTACACCGCCCTGGTCTCCGAGGTTCCGAGCGACGCAGCGTAGTTCAGGGCCCGGATGGTCCCGTCGTGCACGCCCGAAACGAACACGAGTGCCACGGTCCGGGTGGGGATGAGCGGCCGGCCATCGACGCCGACCGGCTGGTCTTCCTTCACGACCACCGGCACGTCGGTGACCACGATGTTGTGTTCCCGTAGGAGGCCGGCCTTCAAGCGGACCAGGGCCCTTCGGCGGATCAGGTAGCCGGGCAGCGCCTCCCGGACGACCTCGGGGATGAATACGTTTACGAAGTCGTTGGGAACTCGGTCGATCCTCCGCACGTACGTTCGCACGGCCTCAAGCAGGTCCCTGCCGCGGAAGGGGAGCGGCTCGAGGTCGGGGGCACCCATGGAGAACTCGCGCCACCGGTCGCGGAGCTCGGCCGGGATGCCGTCGTTCGAGGGGTACACCACGCGCCACTCGGTCGGGCGGATCGAGCGGATGGCCCCCAGCGCCTCCGCGGTGGCGACGTCCAGGTCCCGAACCAACAGGACGATGTGGTTCACACCCACCTCGCCAGCCCGGACCCTTCCCCGCCGGAGCTCCTCCAGCACCGCCTCGTAGTGCCGGTGGATCGACATGAACATCGTCACGATGAACGGCATGGCCGCGATCACGATCCAGGCCCCGTGTACGAACTTCGTCGCCGTGATGATCACCAGCACCATCCCGGTGGCCGCGGCACCCACTGCGTTGATGACGATGGAGCGCTTCCAGCCCCTCTGCGCCTCCGCCCCCTTGTGCTTCTCCTTCAGCCAGTGCCGGACCATGCCCGACTGAGAGAGCGTGAAGGACGTGAACACGCCCACCACGTACAGCTGGATAAGCCGCGTGAGGTTCGCATCGAACACGTAGATCAGGATGCTGGCCAGGATGGCGAGAACGATGACGCCGTTGGAGAACACCAGCCGGTCTCCCCTGTTGATGAACTGCCGTGGCAGGAACCGGTCACGGGCCAGGATGGCCGACAGGCGAGGGAAGTCCTGATACGACGTGTTCGCCGCCAGGATCAGGATCGCTGCCGTGAAGAACTGGATTATGTAGAACCCGAAGCCGCCGTTGAACACGGCGTGCGCGATCTGCGCGACAACCGACCGTTCCTCGCTGACGGTGACGCTGGCGCGTGTGGCAAGAAAGGAGATGCCGAGGAACATCGTGATGGTCATGACCCCCATCGTGGCCAGCGTGTTCGCGGCGTTCCTCGCCTGTGGACGGCGGAACGCGGGGACGCCGTTGGAGATGGCCTCCACTCCCGTCAGCGCCGTCGACCCAGATGCGAACGCGCGGAGGATCACGAACAAGCCCACCGGCCCAGCCATCTGGGCCAGGCCGGGAATGGGCGTGACGGGCTCGGCGTGGGGGCAAGCAGAAAGCAGGCACTGGGCGAACCCGAACGCGAGCATCACGTAGATCGACAGGACGAAGGAGTACGTGGGAACGGCGAACAGGGTCCCGGACTCGCGCACGCCGCGTAGGTTCGCCAGGGTGATGAACAGCACGAATACGAGCGAGAGGGCCACTTTGTGCTCGACGAGGTCCGGGGCCGCTGAGGTGATGGCGACCACGCCCGCCACCACAGAGACCGACACCGTCAGGACGTAGTCCGTAAGCAGGGCGGCGGCCGCGATGAGACCGGGAAGCGTGCCCAGGTTCTCCTTGCTCACGATGTAGGCACCGCCGCCCGACGGGTATGCGCGCACCGTCTGTCGATAAGAAGTGACCACGATGACCAGGACCACGACGATGGCCACGGTGATCGGCATAACGAGGTGGGCCGCCGTCGCGCTGGCCGCGAGCAGCACCGTTAGGGCCTCCTCGGTAGCGTAGGCGTTCGACGACAGGGGATCCGAGGAGAACACCGGGAGCGCCAGGATCTTGGGGAGTAGCGTGTGTTCGAGTCGGTGGCTGGGCATGGCCCTGCCCACCAGGACGCGCTTCAGCAACCCTCCGGACGTTGGCCGCTGTCGCGTCCCTATGGCCATGACCAGCGATTCTAGTTGGAAGGTTCGGACCGCTCCGCGATCCAGCGGTAGCCCACGCCGGGCTCGGTGAGGATCAGCGCCGGCGCCGCCGCGTCGTCCCCCAGCTTGCGCCGCAACGCTCGCACATAGACCCGGAGGTAGTGGCTTTCCTCGCCGTATCCCCTCCCCCAAACCTCGCGCAGCAGCCACTGATGCGTGAGCAGCTTGCCGGGATTCGACACGAACGCCTCGAGCAATGCGTATTCGGTCTTGGTGAGGTGCACCGGCTCGCCGCCGACGGTTACCAGCCGCCGTGCCAGGTCGACCTCGATAGTCGTCGGCGCCGGCGTCGAGGGCCGCCACCTTGTCGGACTGCCGGTCCCGGACGGACAGGATGATGACCGGCACCTCGGAGAAGGAGCGAACCCGCTGGATCACCTCGGTCCCGTCCACGTCGGGAAGCCCCAGGTCCAGGAACATAAGGTCGGGGGACGCATCCGCCGCGGCCACCACTGCCTCCTCACCCGTGCCGGCCGTCTGCACCGTGTAGCCATGCGCCTCCAGGCTGGTTCGCAGGGCCCGGCGAATCTGGGGCTCGTCGTCGACGACGAGGATGGTGGTCATCCCGACGGCTCCTGCCTCACGGGCTGGGCATCGCTCACCGGCAGCTCGAAGACCACTGCGGCGCCGCCGGAGGGCGACCCCTCGATCCAGATCCTCCCCCCGTGCGCCAGCACGACGGCCCGGGCGATGGCCAGGCCCAGGCCGCTCCCGGTCCGCACCTCTCCTGCGTCGCGGCGGAAGAAAGGTTCGAAGACCCGCTCCCGCTCTTCGGGCGGGATCCCAGGGCCCTGGTCGGCCACCCGGACCCGCACCGAACGCTGCCAAGGCGCGGCCGAGAGCAGGATCTCCCCACCGGGGGGCGTGAACCGGGCCGCGTTCTCGAGCAGGTTGGACAGGACCTGGTCGATCTGGACCGGATCGATGGGAACCTCAGGGAGATCCGGTCGGACCACAGTCCGCACGCGCACCCGCGACAGCGCCGGCTTCATCCGGTGCAGTACCGACTCGATCACCTCGTCGAGCGAGGTGGGCTGCTTCGCCGGGACCAGCGCGCCGGCGCGCACGCGCGCGAGGTCGATGATGTTGCCGACCAGGCGGTTGAGCCGGTCCGTTTCTTCCAGCACTGTGCGTAGCAATTCACGTTGTTGATCCGGCTGGAGCGTCACGTCGGTGTCGAGCAGGCTGGTGACGCCGGCCTTGATGGAGGCGAGCGGGGTCCGGAGGTCGTGGGTCACAGAGGAGAACAAGGCTGCGCGAAGCTGGTTGGTCTCCACGGCGAGGCGGGCTCCCTCGACCCGCCGGTCCAGGACGGTGCGCTCGACCGCCACTGCCACCTGCTTCGCGCACGCTTGGAGGAGGGCTTCGTCGTCTCCGACCAGAGGCTTGCGGTCCGCCCGCCGGACGGCCGTGAGCCGTCCGATCGGGGCATCCCCGGCCATCAGCGGCACTTCGAGCGATGGACCTTCCCCGTCTGGCCGCTCCGCCCTCGCGTCCATCAGGAGGTCCTCGACGCGAACATGAATCTCGCAGCGGGACAGCGCAAACGGCTCGAGCAGCGCGTTCGCGAAGTCGTCCAACACACGTCCCAGAGGGTCCCCGGAGAGAAGCTTCGACGCAAAGTAGTTGAGGAGCTTCGCCTCGCGCTCGCGGCGCGCGGCCCGATCCCGTTCGTCAAGCGCCCTGGCCACCAGGGCCCCGACGATCGCGGCCACGATCAGGAACACGATCAGCGCGACGAGGTCCTCGGCCTTGCTCACCCGGAACGTGTGATGTGGCGGCGTGAAGAAGAAGTTCAGGCCGAGAAACGAGAGGACCGAGGCTGCCAGGCCGCTCCACAGCCCGCCGATGGCTGCGGCGGCCACCACGGCCAGCATATACAGCGACGCCGCGCTGGCGTCCCCGCCATGGAACGAGAGCCCCAGAACGGTAGCGCCGACCGGGCCCGCCATAGCCACCGACACGGCCCGGATGCGTCCGGCCCCGACCCGTCGAAGGACGCGATCCATGGCTCAACGGTAGGACTTTTACGCGATCTCTATGCCTCCGGGCCCCACCTTCACGAGTCGCTTACGCGCCCCAGACGAAGCTCACGGGCAGGAGGTGTGGGGGTTGGCGACCAAGGAGGCCACGACCGAAGCGGTACGTCCGGCCGCATCGGCGCGACCGTCGCCACTCCCGCAGGGGCCCGGCTACGCGCTGAAGCGGGCCGTCCTCGGACCGGCCCTGCCCACCGCTCGCCTGAAGCACGAGCGGTTGGGCAAGCCGACTGCGTTGGCCGTCTTCGCATCGGACAACCTCTCCTCCTCGGCATACGCGACCGAGGAGATCCTCAAGGTCGCGGTCCCGGCGGTCGGCGGCGCGGCGTTCGCGCTCGTCATGCCCATCACGTTTGCGATCCTCGCGGTGCTTGCGATCCTCCTGTTCTCCTACCGGCAGACCATCAAGGCCTACCCGAGCGCCGGCGGCGCCTACATCGTGACCCGGGACAACTTCGGCCTCCTGCCCGCCCAGGTCGCGGGAGTTGCCTTGCTCACCGATTACGTCCTCACTGTGTCGGTCTCCGTGGCTGCCGGGATCGCCGCCATCACGTCAGCCGCCGGAAGCCTGTATCCGTACCGCGTCTGGATGTCCGTGTTCTGCATCTGGTTCATCACCTGGGGGAACCTGCGGGGAGTGCGGGAGTCGGGTCGGATGTTCGCCGTCCCGACCTACTTCTTCATCGTGATGATGTTCGTCCTGCTCGGGGTCGGCATGTACCGGGCGCTCGGCGGTGACCTGCACCCGGTCGCCGTCCCCGACGATTCGCTCAGGACTTCAGGAGCCGTAGGCATCTTCCTCATCCTGCACGCGTTCGCGTCGGGAGGCGCCGCCGTGACCGGTGTGGAGGCCGTCTCCAACGGGATCCCTGCCTTCAAGCCGCCGGAGTGGAAGAACGCCAGGACCACCCTGATGTGGATGGGGACACTCCTGGGGATCATGTTCCTCGGTCTCTCCTACCTGGCGGTGCAGCTCCGCGTGGTCCCGACCGAGACCAAGACCCTGAATTCCCAGGTCGCCCGGGCCGTGTTCGGGGGCGGCGCGGTCGGCACGGCGCTGTTCGTCATGATCCAGATCGCCACCACGCTGATCCTCATCCTTGCGGCCAACACGTCCTTCGCCGATTTCCCCCGGCTGGCCAACTTCCACGCCACCGACAACTTCATGCCCCGGCAACTCACCAAGCGCGGGCACCGGCTGGTCTTCTCCAACGGCATCGTCGGTTTGGCTCTGGCTTCGACGTTGCTCGTCGTGCTCTTCCAGGCGGATGTCCACCGGCTGATCCCTCTCTATGCGATCGGCGTCTTCACGTCGTTCACCCTTTCGCAGGCCGGCATGGCTCGGAGGCACCTCCGCATCAAGGAGCCCGGGTGGCGCCACGGCCTCGCGATAAACGCTTTCGGGGCGATCACGACGGCCGTGGTCACGGTGATCATCGCGGTGACGAAGTTCGAGCACGGTGCCTGGGCGGTGATGGTGTTCGTGCCGGTCATGGTGTGGCTGCTCGTCCGGTTGAACCGCCAGTACGAACAGGAGCGCCGGGAGCTCGACGAGGATCTCCCGCTGTTCGATGCCTCGACTGTTCCTCGCCCGATCGCCGTCCTTCTGGTCAAGGACCTCGGCCGCGAGACGGTCCACGCGCTGCAGTACGTCAAGACCATCAGGGGCGAGCAGACGCATGCGGTCCATTTCGCACGTGACAAGCGGTCGACGAAAGCCATCCAACGTGGTTGGGATGATCTCGGCATCGACGTGCCCTTGAAGGTCGAGAGGTCTGACGGGGACCTCGCGACCTCCCTCGCCGGATACGTGGAGTCGCTCCCCGGTGACGCCGACGTGAACGTGATCATCCCGGGACCGGCTTCGATGGGGTTCGTCGAACGGCTCCGCAGCTCGCGCAGGGGAGCCCACCTCGCGAAGGCGTTGCTCCCCCTGGAACGCGCGCGCATCACGGTCGTGCGGGACCACTTGGGGCCGGGCCATCCGATCACCGAGACGATCGGAGGCCGCCACCGGCTCCGGGTGCTCCCCCGCCCGAGCCACCGGGCCGTCGTCCTGGTGGACAAGGTGGACCGGGCCAGCCTTCGTGCCGTCCGCTACGCGCTCAGCCTTGCCCCCACCGAGGTCCGAGCGGTCCACGCCGCTGTGGACCTGGAGAACCAGGAGCAGCTGATGCGGCGGTGGATGGAGCTCCGTGTCCCTGTCGAGCTCGATGTGATCGAGTGCTGGGACCGAAACGTCGCCCGCTCCCTGGAGCGGTACGTGGTGGAGCTGATGGGGAAGCACAGCGAGGTGACGGTGGTGATGCCCCGTCGTGACGACGCTCGGCTCAGTCACCGGCTCCTCCACGACCGAACCAGCCGCAAGATCGCGCGAGCCCTGGGCCGCTACGAGCACGTGGACCTGGCGGTCGTGCCGTACTACTTCGGCAAGCAGCGCTCCCCGGGCGCCGTGGGTCGGCTACCCTAACGACCCGTGCGAGTGATCATCGTGGGGTGCGGGCGGGTGGGGTCCGAGCTCACGATCCAGCTCGCCAAGGCCGGTCACGACGTCACGATCGTGGACAAACGGCCCTCCGCCTTCTACCGGCTCCCTCCCGGCTTCGAGGCCCGCACCCTGGTCGGCTTTGGGTTCGACCGGGAGCTGCTGGAGGAGGCCGGGGTCAAGGAGGCGGATGCCTTCATCTCGGTGACGAACGGCGACAACTCCAACATCGTCTCGGCCCGCGTCGCCCGCGAGTACTACCACGTGCCGAAGGTCATTGCCCGGATCTACGACCCGCGACGGGCGGAGATATACGAGCGACTGAACATCCCCACCGTGGCCACCACGACGTGGGGGGTGAAGCAGATCCTGCTGATGCTGTCCCACGCACGCGACGAGATCAAGGAGAGCCTGGCCGGCGGGGACCTGTTCCGGATGCGGCTGGAGATCACGCCGCATCTGGTCGGCAAGCCCGTCCGCTCGCTGAACGTGGAAGGGAAGATCCTCGTCGCCGGCGTGGACCGGGGCGGGCACGGGTTCATCCCCGTCCCATCGAGCTCCCTCCAGGAAGGCGACGTCGTGCACCTCATCCTGCACAAGGACGCCGTGGACCTGCTCGACGAGCTGCTCGCTCCTGTGGTGGAGCACTAGCGATGCGCGTCGTGATCTCCGGGGCGGGGGCGGTCGGGCGCTACCTGGCCTCCGACCTGGCCGCCCGGGGCCACGAGGTCCTGCTGATCGAGCAGGATCCCGCGACCCTGGAGGTGGCCAAGGACTGGGCCCCGGACGTGGGATTCCTGCTTGGCGACGCGTGCGAGCCGTGGGTCCTGGAGAAGGCCGAGCTGAAGACGGCCGACGTGGTCGTCGCGGCGACCGGAGACGACGAGGACAACCTCGTGACCTCGCTCCTGGCCAAGCAGGAATACGCCGTCCCCCGGGTGCTGGCTCGCGTGAACCACCCGCGCAACGAGTGGATGTTCAGCGAGCAATGGGGAGTCGACGTGGCCGTGTCCGTCCCTCACCTGCTCACGGCCCTGGTCGAGGAGGCGGTGACCGTCGGAGACCTGGTTCGGCTGCTCAGGCTGGAGGGCGGCCGGGTGGGGCTGTTGGAACTCACCGTCCCCGAGGCCTCTCCCAATGCCGGGCGGCCGTTGTACGAGCTTCGCCTTCCCACCGACTCTGCCATCGTCGCGGTCCTGCGAGACGGCCACGTGGTCATCCCCCAGCCGGAGACCGTGATCACGCCCGGTGACGAGATCTTGGCCCTGGCCTCCAACGAGGCGGAGATCACGCTCCGATCGGCGATCATGGGCGAGGCCGCGGGAGAGGGCCAGGCTTAGGCCGCGAACTCGAAGGTCGGGTTCACCATCTTCAAGCCACCGCGCTTTTCGGCCACGACCCCCTCGACGACGATCCGGGTGCCGAGGGTCAGCCCGGGGATCGACCGCCGCCCCATCCACAGGACCGACAGCTCACCGGTCCCGTCCGAGATGAGGGCTTCCAGAGACTCGAATCCCTCCAGCGGCCGCACGGTGATCCGCTTCACCACGCCCGCCACCTTCATCCTGCTTCGGACCAGCGCGTCCTCGATCCGGGCGGTTCCGGGAACCGTGGCCGCCCAGTCCTGGATCTCCTCGGCCAGGCGCTGCTCGTCGGACTCGGCCATTCGCTGGAGGAACCGCCGGAGAGGATCCAGGACGCCCATCCGCGATATCGAAGAGGCTGGCGAGGGCGGCTGCAAGTTCCTGGGCCGGACGGGCTAGGAGACCGTGGCGCCCTGCCTAGTGGGCGCCTCATCGGCGGGCACGAGGACCTCGCCTTTGCGGGACTTCGAGTACCAGATCATCGCGCCGAGCACGATCGCGCAGCCCGCCGCGATGGCGATCCCCCACCCGCGCTTACCCGTCGCCGAGTACTCGACGACGAGGGATGCGATGAGGAGCGACACGAGGTTCATCACCTTGATCAGCGGGTTCAGGGCGGGACCCGCCGTGTCCTTGAACGGGTCGCCCACGGTGTCGCCGATAACGGTTGCCTTGTGCGGCTCGCTTCCCTTCCCGCCGTACAGCCCCCCCTCGACCAGCTTCTTCGCGTTGTCCCACGCGCCGCCGGCGTTCGACAGCATGACTGCCAGGAGCTGCCCGGTGAGGATGGCGCCGGCCAGGAACGCCCCGAGCGCTGCCGCCTTCAGGGCGAACCCCACCGCGATCGGTGAGAGCACCGCGAGAAGGCCCGGGGTCAAGAGCTCGCGCAGCGAGGTCTTCGTGCAGATGTCGACCACCCGCGCGTAGTCCGGCTTCTCCTTGTAGTCCATGATCCCCGGGTGCTCTCGGAACTGGTTGCGGACCTCCACCACCACCTGTGATGCGGCCCGCCCCACCGCCCGTATGAGCAGCGAGGCGAACAGGAAGGGGACGGCGCCGCCGATCAGCAGGCCGACCAGCACGTCGGGGCGGTCCACCTCGACCGGGAAGGACGTGCCGGCTCGCCCCATCGCTCGCAGGACCTCCTCCGCGAAGGAGCCGAACAGGGAGGTCGCGGCGATGACCGCCGTGGCGATGGCCATCCCCTTCGTGATGGCCTTCGTAGTGTTCCCCACGGCGTCGAGGCCGGTCATGATCTCGTCCGCCCGCTCCCCCAGACCGCCGGACATCTCGGCGATCCCGTGCGCGTTGTCGGACACCGGACCGTACGTGTCCATCGACACGATGACCCCGACGGTCGTCAGCATCCCCATGCCGGTGAGGGAGATGAAGTAGAGCTGCTCGGCCAAGTCCTCGCCCAGGGCGAACGCCGAGACCACGGCGGCCCCGATGACCAGGATGGCCCACACCGTCGATTCCAGCCCAACGGCGAATCCCTGGAGGATCGTGGTGGCCGCTCCGGTGACGGAGGACTCGGCGATCTCCTTCACCGGCCGTCGCTCTGTCGAGGTGAAGTACTCGGTGAGGACCTGGATCAGGCTGGCCAGGATCAGGCCGAAGGCCACGGCGAATGCGGGCCGGTAATCCTCCATGTACATGCCGGACAGCACGAACACCGCGATCGCCGACAGGATCGCGGAGACGAAGAACCCCCGGTTGATCGCCTTCATCCCGGACTCGGTCTCGCTCCGAGGGGCGACGGCCAGGATGCCGACGATCGAGGTGATGACCCCGATGGCCCGCACGAACAGCGGGAACATCACGCCGACGATCGCGCCCTTCGGCGAGTCGGCGAACGCGGCGGCCCCCAGGATCAGCGAGGCCACCAGCGTGACCTCGTAGGACTCGAACAGGTCGGCGGCCATCCCGGCGCAGTCCCCAACGTTGTCGCCCACGTTGTCGGCGATCGTCGCGGCGTTGCGCGGGTCGTCCTCAGGGATCCCCTGTTCGACCTTGCCCACCAGGTCGGCCCCGACGTCGGCCGCCTTGGTGAAGATCCCCCCGCCCACTCGCATGAACATGGCCAGCAGCGCGCCGCCGAACCCGAACCCGACCAGCACGCTCGTGGCATCGGACTTGTAGATCATCAGGATCACGGTGGCGCCGAGGAGCCCCAGGCCCACCGTGAACATCCCGGCCACGCCGCCGGTCCGAAACGCGATCCGAAGCGCCCGCCGCAGGCCGGACTCCCGGGCCGCGTTGGCCACCCGGACGTTCCCCCGGACGGCCAGCCACATGCCGGTGAACCCAGTGATGGCTGAGAACCCGGCGCCGAGGATGAAGGCGAGCGAGCGCCCGAACCGGACGAACATGGCGCCGTGGGCCGTGCCGCTCGGCACGGGCAGGATGAAGAACAGGCCGACGGTGAGCAAAACGATGAAGACACCGACGGTTCGGAACTGGCGGTTCAGGTACGCGCGGCTCCCCTCCTGGATGGCCCGGGCGATCTCCTTCATCCTCTCGGTGCCCTCTGGAGCGGCGAGGACCTCACGGACCAGGTAATAGGCGAAGGCCAGGGCGACGAGCGAGATCCCCAGCACCAGCCAGAGCGCCCGGTCCTCGAATGAGCTGAAGACCGCGTTGATGGGCCCGCCCTCGGCGGCCAGGACGTGCATCCAATCCCCCTCGACCGGTGTTTGAGAAGACCTCTCGCCAGCGGAAACGGACCGATTATATGGGGAACAGCGCGCCACTGATCCCGCGGTGGAGATCAGGCATCGCTACCCTCTCGTCGGCCAACGAAAGATGAGCAGGGCCAGGGCTCCCGACGCCATGGCCGCGGCGAGCACCGCGATGGTCGCCACCGGAACGAGCGAGGCGGGCAATGCCAGCTCCGAGATGAAGATCGAGACGGTGAAGGGGATCCCCGCCGCCGCGGCGGCGCCCACGACATGGTGGGCGCTCACGTTCGCGGGGAGTCGAGCCCTGAACAGACCGACCGCGAGGAACGTGGCGAGCGAGATGCCCGCAGTCTTTCCCATCAGCCTGGCAACCACGATGCCGACGGCGACGGGGCTCCTCACCGCGGCGGCCAGCGCGCTCGCGGACAGCAGGACCCCCGCGTTCGCCAGGGCGAACAGCGGCAGCACCAGGAAGCTCGTCCAGTGGTGGAGGACGGTCTCCAGCCGGGTGAGCGGGGATACCGCCTCCCTCGATAGCTCGGCGAGATAGAGCCACTGCGCGGCATCTGCGTCCGGTGGCTCCGGCTCGTCGACGGTCGCGTCGGCCACCCGATGGGCCTCCTGGCTCACGGCCTTCGGGCGCTGGAACGCCGTGGCGGGCGTGAGGAATCCAAGCGCCACCCCGGCAAGGGTCGGGGAGATACCGGAGCCGTGCAGCGCGATCCACATCCCCACCCCGAGGAGCAGATATGCCGCGATCGCCCGGACCTGGATCCGACGGAGACCGACCGTGGCTGCGCCCAGCACACCGGCCACGGCGACCGCACCCCACTCGATCCCCGTGGAGTAGAACAGCGCCACCACCAGGATCGACCCAAGGTCGTCGATGATTGCAAGGGCCAGGACGAACGCTCTCAATCCCGCGGGAACCCGCCTCGACGCCAGCCCCAAGACGCCGAGAGCAAACGCGATGTCGGTGGGCATCACCACCCCCCAGCCTCGGGAGGCTGGCGGATGCGGGTTGAACCCGAGATAGATCAGGGCCGGCAGCGCCATGCCCCCCACGGCAGCCACGATCGGCAGGAGCGCGGCGCGACGGTGTCGGAGCTCCCCGGTCAGCAACTCTCGCTTGATCTCCAAACCGGCGACGAGGAAGAACAGGGCCATCAGACCCTCGGTCACCCATGCCCGAAGCGACTCCGTGATCCCCCAGGGACCGAGGTGAACGCTGAGGGTCGTCTGCCAGACCTCTTGGTACGAGGAGCGCCACGGGCCATTGGCCCAGACCAGGGCAGCGGCCGCGGCTGAGAGGAGGACCGTCCCGCCCGCAGCCTCCTCCGCGAGGAATGCCTGGAGCGGGCGGACGACCCGGCGAGGGATGGGGCGGTCCGATCGGGACCATGTCGATCGGAGGCCGCTACGACCCGGTTCGTGCTGGTTGGGCACGGCACACCTCGTGCCGACCAGACTTCCCGGCTCACCGTTTGACGTTGCCATGCTATCCGGAAACGCGATGCGTGAGTCGCGACCCGACGATGGTTGTGGGAAATGGTTCGCACCGGTAACCTCTGCCGCGACTTGGTAGAAGGCCGCCATCGCGCGACCCTCCAGCGGCGCTTTCCTCCCGCGGTGTGGATCGTTCCCACGGCGCTCGTCGCGCTGGGGGTCGTGCTGTTCCTTCTCTTCAGGGGTGGGGGTGGAGATGGTTTGCTGGACGGTAGCGACAACACCATTCCGGCGTTCGACTTCCGGCTGACGAGGGCCGTCCCCATCCTCGTGACGCATAACAAGCCGACGAAGTTCGACGCGACCGCCCGGGACGTGGGCGCCCAAGTGGGCGACACCATGACCGCCATATACACGGAGGCGTTCCTGGACCCCGCCAACTGGCGCGACGGCTCCTACGACGAGGTGTGGCCCCTGTTCCAGGAGGCATCCCAGGCGGCCGCGCAGGAGGATGGGACGACGCTCACCCTCGGTCCCTCCGCCGGGGACCGGTTCGACCGGGTCGACCAGCCCATCGGCACGCTGAACGTCAGGGTTCTCCTCGACAGGGAGAACCAGCCGGCCACCGCGGTGGCCATCGTGAAGTTCAAGGCCCTGGCGAGCGCAAAGGACGGGACGACGATGGCCGTCGTGAGCACCGGTCAGTACTTCCTTCGGTCTGTCTCGGACGGGTGGCTGGTGTATGCATTCAGCGTCAGCCGGGACGACCACGAGGTCATGGCCTCCTCGCCTGGCCCGTCCGCGAGCGCGACGGCGGCGTCCTCGTGAGGCGGCGGATCGCCGGCGCATCCTTGGCATTGGTGGCGTGGATCGCCGGGTCGACGATCGGCGCGGTGACCCCGCCCAGAACCGCTGCAGCGCAACCGCTCCTGCAGATCGAGCAGGCGCACGCGGATTACGTGCCGTCCCTCGACGGCTCGAAGCCGATCTTCATCCTGTTCATCGGGAGCGGCGCTCGGCCGGGCGATGACGTCGAGCACTCGCTGGCGGACTCGATCCACATCGTGTCGATCGTCCCCGCCAAGCACAAGGCGGCCATCCTTGGCATCCCCCGCGACTCGTACGTCTCGATCCCCGACCGCGGCAGCGCCAAGATCAATTCCGCGATGGTCTACGGCGGACCGCAACTCCTCGTCCAGACCGTCGAGAGCCTCACCGGGATCACGCTCGACTACTGGGCGCTGACCACGTTCTGGGGCTTCCAGGCCATGATCAATTCGATCGGCGGCCTGACGGTCGACGTCCCCTTCGCCATGAGCGACTCGGCATCCGGCTCCAACTTCGAGCCGGGCGTGCAGAAGCTGCGGGGCAAGGAGGCGCTCGCCTTCGCCAGGGACCGGCACAGCCTGCCCGAGGGCGACTTCGGTCGCTCCGAGGACGGAGGTCGGCTGATCATCGCTGCCCTGACGCAGCTCCGGAAGGAGTTCCGTAAGGACCCCAGCCGGCTGCTCACCTGGATCGCCGGCGGCCTCCGCAACGTGCAGACCCAGGCCCCGCTAGACGAGGTCCTGGCCCTCGCGTTCACCTGCACCCTGATGAACCCCAAGCGCGTGGAGAACGTGGTCGCCCCGGGCACCACGGGGATGGCCGGCGGAACCTCGATCGTCAATCTGTCGAGCGAGGCCCAGACGATCTTCGACGACTTGAAGAAGGACGGGCTCGTGTCCAAGCGGAACATCCCGCCCAGCCCGAACGCGGGCCTTCTCGGCTAGCCGGTCAGCCCGGCCGGGTCAGGACGTACACCACGTAGATGGCGTAGAAGCCCCCCTGCAACAGCAACAGCGGCGCCGAGAACCGTCCACGAAGGCGAACCGTGAGGTACAGGAGCGTTCCCGCTGCCAGGGCGATGCCTCCGGCCACGAGGGCCTCGTGTGCCAGGTGCCACGGCGTGAGCACGAGTCCCACGGTGACCGGGAACGACGACTGGAACACCATGGCCCCCGTCATGTTCCCCAAGGCGAGCGTGTCCTGGCCTCGTCTCACCCAGATCACGCTGTTGAACTTCTCGGGGAGTTCGGTGGCGACCGGGGCGACCAGCAGGGCGAACACGAGATGGGACAGGCCGAACCGCGTGGCGATGGCGTCCATGGCGTCCACGAACAGCCTGGCGCCCCCCACGATCAGGATCAGCGCCACCGCGACCTGGAGGAAGGTCGGCCAGTTCGTCGAGTCCGTCGAAGTCCCCGGAAGCTCGTGGCGAGGCCGGCCCAGCAGAGCAGAGGCATACAGGGGCCTGACCTCGCTCCTTCCTTCCTCCTCAAGACGGGCAACAACGGGGGCCTGGAAGTGCCGGCGGGCGTAGAAAACGTAGCCGACGACCAGCGCCACTGCCAGCACCCAGTTCACGGCCCGGACGTGCAGCAGTCCCGCTCCCATCGCCAGCGCGTACATCACCAGGAAGTACCCGAGGTCCTGTCGCAGGACCGTTCGATCCCCGGCGAGTTCCAGGCTCCGTCCGTTGGAACGGGCGTACGCGAAGACGGCGACGGCTATGACGACCATCGCCAGCGTCGTCAACATGAACGGAGCACCCAGGATGGCCCCGATCCCGATCTCGTCCCCGGCCGCGTGTCCCGACAGGATGGCGATCAACGGAAGGATGGTCTCGGGTAGGGCCGTGCCGACCGCTGCCAACACGCTGCCGACGGCTCCCTGTGAGAGGCCGAACCCCTCCCCCACCCACTCGATGCCGTTCGTGAACAGCTCGGCGCCGCCGAGGATCACGAACAACGAGAGGACGAGCTCGAGCCACTCCATCCGGCGCGGCATTCTCGCATCTGGGTCGTTTGCTAGTCTCCGGCTCGCTCGAAGGGGAGTAGTCCGGAAGCGGGCTCGCCGTCATCACGGCCGCGCGTCGCGGCCCGGTGGGTCCTCCGCGGCGGCGGGGACGAGACCTTCGGCCTGAACCGGCGAGTCGGGCTGAGGAGGTTTCGTGACCACCACGCGGAAGGAGGAGCTCGAAGGGCTCCATCCGGTCCGCCAATCGATGTCGCTCGGCCTGGCCTTCGCGGCGACGGTGCCCGGCCTGGTCCTGCGGGCGACGGGAGCGGACGTCCCTGAGGCCCTGGCCGCCCTGCTCTTCGGTCTGGCCATCGTTGGCGCCGCCTTCCTCCTCTCGTGGGCGGCCGAGGTCGCGCAGCTCGACGTCTCGGCGGGACTCGCCATCGCGGTGCTCGCGTTCATCGCGGTGCTGCCCGAGTACGCGGTGGACATGGTGTTCGCGCTCAAGGGCGGAAACGCGGTGCAGGCGTTCGGCCCCCCGTGTCACCCGCCGGGCGTCGCCGGCGAGACGGCGTGCTCCCTGGCCCTGGCCAACATGACGGGGGCGAACCGGCTGTTGATCGGGATCGGGTGGTCGATGGTGGTGTTCATCGCGTGGTACCGGGCGCGGGCGCGACGCCGGCCGATCCGGGAGATCCGGTTGGAGCGGTCCCATTCCGTCGAGGTCGCCTTCCTCGGCCTGGCCACCGTGTACTGCCTGTCCCTCCCGCTGAAGCACTCGATCACGCTGGTGGACGCCGCCGTGCTGATCGCCATCTTCGCCGCGTACACCGTGCGGGTCTCTCGAGCGCCGGCGGAGGAGCCGCACCTGGTCGGGCCGGCACGGTACCTGGGGACCCTCTCCCCTTCGGCCCGGCGGATCTGGGTCGTCGGGCTGTTCCTGTTCTCAGGCGCCGTCATCCTGCTCTGCGCGGAGCGCTTCGCGGACGCGCTCGTCGCCACGGGCCGAGAGTTCGGGGTCAGCGAGTTCCTCCTCGTCCAGTGGCTGGCGCCGCTCGCGTCCGAGACGCCGGAGCTCCTGGTGGCCGGGCTCTACGCCTGGCGGCTGAACACGAACCCGGCGCTCGGGATCCTGGTGTCGTCGAAGGTGAATCAGTGGACGCTGCTCGTCGGCACGCTTCCGATCGTGTTCGCCCTGGGCCTCGGCGGTCTGCATGGGCTGCCAATCGATCCTCATCAGCGGGAGGAGCTGTTCCTCACGGCTGCGCAGTCGTTCCTCGCCCTGGCCATCCTGGTGACGCTGTCGATCAGCACCCGCGAGGCACTGCTGCTCTTCTCGCTGTTCTGGGCACAGTTCGTGATCGGGGCGACCGTGCCGGACTCGTTCGGCGGGCTCGAGCTGGTCGGCCTGGGCGTCGCGTACCTGGTCCTCGGCGCCCTCGTCTTCCTCCGGGATCGAACTTATGTCGTCCCGCTGGTCCGCGACGGCTTCCGGACGCCGTACCGCGACCTGGCCGAACCGGGTTGAGCGGCGGCTCGCTCCCGGTCTCCCCGGATACCATCCACTCCGTGGACCCCCGCGCGTTCCTCGCCTCCGTGGCCGGTGAGGAGTCGCTGGCGCACGTGCGGGAGCTGCCCGCGCGGCCAACGGCGCTCCAACCGTTCCCCGACGATCTCCCCGAGACGGTGCTCGGTCGCCTGGAGATGCTGGGGGTCGAGGGGTTGTACCGGCATCAACGCATCGCCCTCGACGCCGTGCGAGAGGGCCGAAACGTCATCATGGCTACGGGGACCGCGAGCGGGAAGACGCTCGTGTACAACCTTGCGTTCGCCGCTGAGGTCCTGTCCGATCCCAAACGCACGGCCCTGTATCTGTTCCCCACCAAGGCGCTGGCCCGCGACCAGCTCCGCCAGGTTCGTGCGCTCAAGCTGCCGCAGCTCAAGGCCTCGGTCTACGACGGCGACACCCCACGGTCCGAACGGCCCCTGATCCGGAGGAACGCGAACGTCGTGATGTCGAACCCGGACATGCTCCACGCGAGCGTCCTGCCGGATCACGCGAGGTGGGCGGACTTCTTCCTCCGCTTGGCGATGGTCGTGGTGGACGAGGCGCACGTCGCCCGCGGCGTGTTCGGCTCGCACGTGGCCATGGTGCTCCGACGTCTCAGGCGCCTGGTCGCCCACTACGGCGGTGATCCTCGGTTCGTGCTGGCGTCGGCGACGGTGGGCAACCCCGACGAGCTCGGGGACCGGTTGGTGGGCCTCCCGTTCCAGGCCATCACCGATGACGCATCGCCCTCGGGCGAGAAGCTCTTCGCCCTGTGGAACCCACCGGTGCTCGACGAGGAGTCCGGCGCGCGCCGGAGTGCCCTCACCGACGCGTCGATGCTGATGGCCCGGCTGGCCGAGGAGGGCGTGAAGTCGATCGGGTTCACCCGCTCCCGCCGCGCCGCCGAGCTGCTCGCCGAATTCGCCCGTCGCGAGGTTCCTGGTGCGCTGAAGGGCAAGATCAAGTCCTACCGGGCCGGGTATCTGGCGTCTGAGCGCCGGGAGCTCGAGCGCAAGCTCGCGGAGGACGAACTGGTGGCGGTGGCCTCCACCAGCGCGCTCGAGCTCGGGATCGACATCGGGTCGCTGGACGCCGCGATCCTGGTCGGCTACCCGGGGACCAGGGGCTCGATGTGGCAGCAGGCCGGCCGTGCCGGCCGCCGAGAGGACGGTTCGCTGGCGATCATGGTGGCTCAGGATGATCCTCTGGACCAGTACCTGGTGACGCATCCGGCCGACGTGTTCGACAAGCCGGCCGAGGCGGCGGTGGTCGATCCCTCCAACCCCTTCATCCTGGACCCCCACCTCGCGTGCGCGGCCCGCGAGTACCCGCTGGCACAGGACGAGCTCTCGTTCTTCGGCCCGGATGCGCCGACGGCCGTGGAGCGGCTGGTGGAGGCGGGCGTGCTCGTCCGCCGCCGCGGGCTCATCCATCAGCGGGGAACGGCCTCGCCGCACCGGGGGGTGGACATCCGAAGCGCCTCGGGTCACCTGTTCTCGATCGTGATCGAGGAGACCGGCGAGCTCCTCGGCACGGTGGACGAATCGAGGGCCTATTACCACGTGCATCCGGGTGCGGTGTATCTCCACCAGGGCGAGCAGTTCGAGGTGACCGAGCTCGACCTGGCGACCCGGGTCGCGCTGGTCACCAGGTCGGACCCCGACTTCTACACGCAGTCCCGGGACACCACGGACATCGACGTCGTCGAGGCCATGCAGGAGGCGATGACCGGCGGTGGTGTCCCCAGCTTCTACGGGTCCGTGCGCGTGACGAACCAGGTGGTCGGGTTCGTCCGAAGACTGGTGGCCACGGGAGAGACCATCGACACGGTGCCGCTGGTCCTGCCGCCGCAGACGCTCGAGACGCGGGCCGTCTGGTGGGCCATCCCGCTGTCGGTGATCGAACGAGCGGCCATCAAGCCCGCGGACCTCCCGGGGGCGGCCCATGCCGCCGAGCACGCCGCCATCGGGCTGCTGCCGCTCGTCGCGACGTGCGATCGGTGGGACGTCGGTGGCGTCTCGACCGCGTTCCACCCCGACACGGGCTCATGCGCGATCTTCATCTACGACGGGTACCCGGGGGGCGCGGGGATCGCCGAGCGCGGGTTCCGTTCTGCGGCACGGCTGTTGGAAGCCACGTTGGAGACCGTCCGGCAGTGCCCCTGCTCCCACGGCTGCCCGTCCTGCGTGCAATCGCCCAAGTGCGGCAACGGCAACGAGCCGCTCGACAAGCCCGGGGCCGTCGCGCTCCTGGCTGCCATGCTCGGCCGCTCCTGGGGCTGAGATGGCCAGGACTGGGGCACCCTACGTCGTCGTGTGCGGATCGGGGCAGGCAACCCCGCAGGAAGTGACATGGGCCGAGGAGGTCGGGCGGCTGATCGCCGACGCCGGCGCGGTGCTCGTCTGCGGTGGCCTCGGCGGCGTGATGGACGCGGCCGCCCGGGGGTGCGAGGCCGGGGGCGGCCTCTCGATCGGCATCCTCCCCGGCGAGCGCCGTGACCCGGCCAGCCCGCATCTCACGGTCTCGATCCCGACCGGGCTCGGCGAAGCTCGCAATGCGCTGGTCGTTCGGGCCGCCGACGCCGTGATCGCTATCGGTGGGGAGTTTGGCACACTGTCGGAGATCGCGTTGGCGCTGAAGGGGGGCACGCCCGTCGTGGGCCTGCACACGTGGGAGCTCGCAAAGGCGGGATCCTTCGTCCATGACATCGTCCAGACCGAGACTCCGCAGGAGGCCGTTCGGGCCGCCCTCGACGCCATCGCGTAGGGTCCTACAGGCGTCGCTCGAGCTCGAGCTCGTCGGTGATCGGCACGCCGCCGGCACCGATCAGCGGGATCGAGGGCTTGAGCTTGCGGGCCTCGTCCACGGCCCCTTCCCGCACGGCGACCACCCGGAACCCCAGCTTTTCGTAGAAGGCCTGCGCCCGCTCGTTGTCGTTGGTGGTGACCAGCCACAGCCGAGCACAGCCCGCCCGGTGCGCCCGCTCGTGCACCGCCTCGACCAGCGTGCTTCCCACGCCACGCCCCTCGATCAGCGCGTCGATGGTGACGATCTCGCAGGCGTCACTCTCGACGCGATAGGTCGCCAGGCCCACCACGTCGTCCCCCTCCATGGCCACGAACCCGTCGAGCTCGGCAGGGTGGTACACGACCCCGTGACCCACTACGAACTCGTCAGCCTGACGCTCCCGGATCAGGTCGCGGATCCATTGCCGATCCTCGTCGCAGACCGGCCGGACCTCGAACGTCACGCCGGAGCCCCGCGGCCGAGCAGCCGCCCGACCACGTGCATCACGGCCCGCCGCTCGCCTGGCTTCAGCCCGATGGCCACGAGCGCACCCGCGTATACGGCCCCGCCCACCAGGAACGACCCGACCACATCGACCAGCCACCTCTCCGCAGGCAGCGCGATGTGCGTCGCCGCCATGGCCGCCCCACCGAGCGCGGCGGGGATGCCCAGCCGCAGGTAGTTCCGGTCGAACGGCCAGATGCCCAGGAACCGGCGAACCAGCATCAGCCGGGCGACGGCCGAGAACGACAGCGTCAGGGCCTGGGCGACGGCGGCACCTCGTATACCCAGGACCTCAGGCCGGGCCAGGGCGAGGGCCACGCCGATGTCGATGACGAACCCCCCCACGTACACGAGCAGGTCCCACCCGGTCCGCCCCGCCATGATCAGGACGAATCCCACCGTCCCCACGATCACCGGCACGATCATCCCGGCGATCAGGATGCGGAGGGCCGCCTCTCCCTCCACGAAGTCCCCACCGAAGATCCGAAGCACGGGTCCGGGGAGGATGGCCAACAGGAGGAGCACCGGGATGGTCGCCGCAAGCGTCCACCGGGTCACCGACTTGTAGAGCGAATCGAGGCGGTCTCGCTCGCCCCGGTGATGCAGGTCGGCCACGAAGGGACTGAACGTGAGCGAGACCGACGTCAGGAACAGGAACAGGGACTGAGCCGCTCGCAGCGCCGCACCGTACACCCCGACCGCCGCGGCGCCGGCTCGGCCCTGCGATGACGACAGCACCGAGAGGACGAAGAAATCGGTCCAGAAGATCAGCTGCGAGAACAGCGTGGCCGGGGCGCGGAGGGCGCCGAACCGAAACAGCGCGCCAGCTCGTTCTTCCGCGATGCCCACGCCCGTGAGGTCCTGGGGAAAGCCGCGCGATTCCTTCTCCCACCCGTACCACGCGATGCCCAACGCGAGGGCCCATGACGCGCCGAATGCCAGCGTCGTCACGCCCGCCGTCTGACCGAGGACTGCCCACAGGCCCAGGGCCAGGACGATCCATCCGATCGGTTGTCCGATCCACTGCGAGTACAACGTGTGCCGCATGATCTTCAGACCCCGGGTGGCGCCCATGTACGTGAAGGCAAGGGCGGCGAGGGGGATGGTCACAGCGGCAGCTCGGAACGCCGGCTCGGCGGCAGCCGGCAGAGCCGAGAACCGGCCCGCGAGAAGGGGAGCGGCCACGAACACGACGGCGCCGACCGCCACAGACACCGCCGCGGCGAACAACGTCGATCGATTCACGAGCGCCCGGGTTCGGGCCGTCTCCCCCCGACCGGCGAGGATGGCGATCAACCGGACGTTCGCCACGTCCATGCCGAACCTCGTGGCCGCGGCGGCGATGAACGCGAACTGGGTGGTGAGGGTGACGATGCCGAACGACTCGTCGCCCAGTGTTCGGGTCATCAGGACCTGCGCGGCGAACGTGGCGAGGGCCCCGATGGCCAGTCCCAGGACGTTCTGGCCTGTGTTGCCGAGGATGTTGCGCTGGTCGGCGAACCGTTCCGCCGGCAGCACCCCCTCGATCGCGGCTCGGAGGCCGCGATCCGTGCGCGCACCCGTGGCGTCGTCCGTGCTCACGTCTTGCTCGAGCGGCCGGTGCGGCCGGTCATGGACCTCGCCGCCTGCTTCGCGGCGGCCTTCGCTTCCTTGGCCGCGGCCTTCACGTCGGCCTTGGCCTCCTTGGCCGCGGCCTTCACGTCACGGGCGGCATTCCTGACGACGGTTCGAACATCCTGGGGCGGCGCGAGCGCTCGTATCCTGGCCGCATGCCGCTCCTGCAGGTCAATCCCTGCGCGGACGAAATCCCGGATCAACCGGAGCTCCTGGTCGGAATACCGCAGCAGCCTGGCCGCGCCCTCGTCCCTGATGGGGCCGTACAGCCGCTCGCCCTCGTTCCGGGCATCGGGCGTGATGTCCACGACGACCCGGCGTCGATCATCCGGGTCAGCAAGCCGATGCGCCAGCCCCGCTAGCTCGAGGCGGTCGAGCACGGTGGTCATCGCGCCCGGCGACAGGTCCGTCGCCTCCGCGAGTTGCCCGGCCGTGAGTGGCCCCCGGGTGAACAGCAGGCCCATGCAGCGAAGGTCGGTGCGGTTCAGCCCGAAGACTTGCGACGCCGCGTCGTCCACGGCATTCGTCGCTTCCTGGAACTCGGTGATGTCTCGGCCGATCTGCCGGACCAGGTCCGCCCGAGATTCATTTGACACTCGAATCTTTCGACTTCTAGACTGTTCCACGTTCTAAAGGCTACCACGCACGAGGAGGCGAGGTCATGAGCGAGGCCACACGGGCCATCGAGGCCTCCGGTCTGGTCAAGACCTATCCCGGCGGCGTCCGGGCCCTCGACGGGCTGAGCTTCGAGGTCGAGGCCGGGACCGTCTTCGGGATGCTCGGACCGAACGGGGCCGGCAAGTCCACCACGGTGAAGATCCTGACCACGCTGTCCCGGCCGGACGAGGGCCAGGCCCGCGTGGGCGGGTGGGACATCCTTCGCCAGCCCGATCGGGTTCGGCGGACCATCGGCGTGGTGGGCCAACGGTCGGGCGTCGACAAGGAGGCCACCGGCCGGGAGAACCTGCGGCTGCAGGGCCAACTGTTCGGGATGGGCCGGCGCGACCTCGAGCGGCGCGCCTCCGAGCTCCTCGAACGGTTTGGCCTTACCCAGGCGGCCGACCGCATCGTGCGGACGTACTCGGGCGGGATGCAGCGGCGACTCGACATCGCGCTCGGGCTGATCCACGGTCCACGGATCCTGTTCCTGGACGAGCCCACCACCGGCCTGGACCCAGAGGTTCGGACGGGCATGTGGGAGGAGATCAGGCGCCTGGCGTCCGAGGAGGGCATCACGGTCCTGCTCACCACGCACTACCTGGAGGAGGCGGACCGGCTGGCCCGCCGCCTGGTGATCGTGGATCGCGGCCGCATCGTGGCCGAGGGAGAGCCCGAGCAGCTGAAGGGCGAGCTCCGCGGCGACGCCATCAGCATCGAGCTCCAGGACCCCGAGTCCAACGGCCGGGTGACCCACGCGCTCGGCCGACTGGGCGAGGTCCGCGACGTCTCGGTCGACGGCCGGTCGCTGCGCGCGCGGGCCGACGACGGGGCGCGGGCCGTCCCCATCGTGCTCCAGACGCTGGAAGCGAGCGGCGTGCGCGTTGCCTCGGTGACCGTGGCCCGGCCATCGCTCGACGACGTGTACCTGCGGTACACGGGGCGCACGTTCAGCCAAGCCGAGCAGCAGACACCCGAAGGGGACCGAAACGAGAAGAAGGAGGCTCGCTGATGACCGCCGCTCTGCGACACACCTGGTACATGACCGTGCGCCACCTGCGGGCGCTGTTCCGCCAGCCCGCGTGGGTCGCGCTGACGCTGATCCAGCCCATCATCTGGATCCTGCTGTACGGGCAGCTGTTCAAGCGGATCGTCCAGATCCCCGGCTTCGGGGCCAGCTCATACATCGACTTCCTGACACCGGGGATCGTCGTGATGACCGTCCTGTTCTCCGGCGGATGGGCCGGCATGGGTCTGATCTGGGACCTCGACAACGGGGTGATCGACCGGTTCCTGGTGACGCCGGTCAGCCGGGGCGCGCTGATCGGCGGGCGCCTGGTCCAGCTCGGCCTGGTGGCGATGATCCAGTCCGCCATCCTGGTATCGCTGGGCCTAGCGCTCGGCGCCCGGTACCCGGAGCTCCTCGGGCTCGTCGTGCTGGTGGCCTGCTCGGTGCTGCTCGGCGCGGCCTTCGCGTCGCTGTCGACCGGGTTGGCCGCGGTGGTCCGCAAGGAGGAGACGGTCATCGCCGCGGTCAACTTCGTGATCCTGCCGCTCACGTTCCTGTCGTCGGTGTTCATGGCCCAGAACCTCGTGCCAGGCTGGATCCGATCCGTGGCCCGATTCAACCCGGTGAACTGGGCGGTCGTGGCGGGACGTGAGGCGCTGACCGCTACCCCGAACTGGGGCATCGTGTTCGCCCGGGCGGGCTACCTGCTCATATTCGCGTCGGTGTGCGCGTGGCTGGCGACCCGCGCGTTCCGGGCCTACCAGCGCTCGGTCTGAGGTTCGTGGTGGAGGGCGGGCAGGTGGCCCGCCCTCCCCGAGATGGACACATCTTTCCCCAATCCCTCACCGGATCCCCTCCGTAGTACCCCGTCGGCCAGATCTAGGCGCGCGAGGGGAGAAGACCATGAAGCCGCATCGTTGGACCCGCCTCCTGTTGGTCATCGGTCTTGGGGCGTCGATCGCGGTCCCGCTGGCCTCGGTTCCGGCCTCGGCTGCACTGGCCAACGCCTACGTGGTGCACGATCTGGTCTCCGATGGTGCTCATCCGGCCGATACCACCGACCCCAACCTGGTCAATGCCTGGGGTCTGACCGCCGGCCCGACCACGCCCTGGTGGGTAGCCGACAACGGCACCGACCTGTCCACTCTGTACAACGCCGCCGGCGCGAAGATCCCGCTCGAGGTTCAGGTGGGTGGCGGACCGACCGGCGCCGTCTTCAACGGCACCTCCAGCTTCGTGGTCTCCAGCGGGACCGCGTCCGGACCAGCGCTGTTCCTGTTCGCGAGCGAGGACGGCACGATCCGCGGCTGGAACCCGGGGGTTCCTCCGCCCGCGCCGTCACTCCAGGCGCAGGTCGCGGTGGACCGTTCGAGCGTCGGGGCCATCTACAAGGGCTTGGCTATCGGGTCGACACCCTCGAGCGGTCCCCTGCTGTATGCGACGGACTTCCACAACGGCCGCGTAGATGTGTTCGACGGCAGTTTCAACCTAGTCAGTACGCCGGACGCCTTCACCGACCCCGGGCTTCCGACCGGATACGCTCCGTTCGGCATCCAGTCGATCGGCGCTCAGGTCTTCGTCACCTACGCCAAGCAGGACGCCGATCGAGAGGACGAAGTCGGCGGGCAGAGCCTGGGCTTCGTCGACGTGTTCGACATGAGCGGGGCGTTCCAGGGCCGGGTGGCGACGCGTGGCCGGCTGAACGCTCCCTGGGGACTCGCCCTCGCGCCCGGTAGCTTCGGGCGATTCGCGGGGGACCTGCTCGTCGGCAACTTCGGCGACGGTGAGATCCACGCCTTCCAGTTGGTGGACGGGACCTGGATCCCTCGAGGAGCGCTCCGCGGAACCGATGGGATGCGGATCGCGATCGATGGCTTGTGGGCGCTGGAGTTCGGCAACGGTGCGCCCAACAACGGCCCGACCGACACGCTGTTCTTCACCGCAGGCCCCGATGACGAGACCCATGGGCTGTTCGGGACGATCAGGGTGGCGGCCTGAGGGCGGACGGGAGATCTGGGGCCCGCCGACCGACGACGAGGATGACGCACGAACGCCACTCCCGCTGCTTCGTCCGGCCGAAGATCGAGCTTTCCAGGATGTAGAGGGCTGCGATCGCCGCGAGAGGATCGCCGCCAACCTATGAGCGGGTGAACCGGCGATCCGGGACGAACCACATGACTGAGACGGCCACGTAGAACGTGTACGAAATCCACGGGCTTACGAAGGCGAGCCCGACCCCTGTGGCGTACAGCACGAGCGATGCGTAACCCTTGATGTCGGACCCGATGGCTTCCGCCAGAGCCGAATCACGACCGTTCGCCCGGATGAGCGCTCGCACGAGAATCGCGTACGCGAACCCTGCGGCGAGCGCCACCACACCGTATGCGGCCGCAGGAAGCGCGTGGCGATACTCGTCTCGGAGCCATTCCGTCACTACTGGGATGAGCGACAGCCAGAACAACAGAAATAGGTTCGCCCACATCGCGGCGCCGCTGATCCGCTCGGCCGCTCCGAGCAGGTGATGGTGGTTGTTCCAGTAGATCCCGACGAAGACGAAGCTGAGCACGTACACGAGCAGTCCCGGCAGTTGGTCGTAGACGGCCCCCAGCGTGGCCCCACGCGGGGCCCGCAACCCGAACGCCATGATCGTGATGATGACCGCCATGACGGCGTCGCTGAACGCCTCGACCCGGGCCGTCCCCATCTCGAGTGACCGAGTCGAACGCTCTTGCTCCTTCATACGCGCTAAGGATCATAGGGTCGCGCTAGATGGTCGGCGAGGTCCACGTTCAGGATCAGCACGTTGCGGCGATGGCGAGCACCGTCGCCGAAGGTCTCCAGCCGGTTCGTGTCATCGACCGGCCTCAGGAGGTCTTCGATGTGGCGCGGGCGAGCAGTTCGTCGATCTCCGCGACCAGCGGCGCCGCCTTCAGCGCGCCGAACCGCTCGCGCGCCGCTCGCAAGCGATCGGTCCCCTGGCTCTGCCGGCCGAGTGCCAGGAGGCACCGACCCACCCCCATGAGCGCGAGTCCATGTTCCAAGACGGCGGGGAACGCCTCCCACCGGTCGGCGGCTTCCTGATATCCCGCGGAGGCTCCCTCGTCGTCCCCCTCCAACTCGGCCAGCATCGCGCGTGCCGACGCCATGCTGTTCTGGTCCCTCGTGAGGTGCTCGACTCCCTGGCCGATGAGTGTTCGCAGCAGGCCGGCCTCGTTTGCGGCGAGACACACGCGCGCCGCGCCGTTCAGGATCCAGCTCCTCGGACCGGGACGGTCTCGGAGGAGATCGTCCAGCTCGCGGACGAGGCCAACCGCCCCAGCCAGGTCTCCCCGAGCGATCCGCCCGAGGGCCGCGACCCGGAACGCCGGCACGAGGACCTGACCGTCGCCGATCTCGCGAGCCCGAGGCAAGATCCTTCCCTCGACCACGTCCTCCGGGTCGACCACTCCCCGATGAAGCAGCACGTCCTGCCGATACGCCTGGGTGAGCACCCAGATCTGGCTGGTCCCAGGTCCCTGCACCCGGTCGAGTATCCGGTCGCCGATCGCGAGGAGCTCGTCCCAGTCCCCGAGGTCGAACCGGGTCCACATCGACTCCATCCGCGCCCAGTCCGCGGCTCCTGGCGCTCCACGCCGTTCCGCCAGTTCAGCGGCGGCCTCGTAGAGCTCTTGGCCCTTCGCCGGACCGTGATGGACCCAGGTCATATCGCCCAGGTTGACGTGCGCAGCGGAGGCCAGGGCTGCCGGCGCTGCCTCCAGCGCGAGGCGGAGGCCTTCGCGGAGATCCTCGAACCCCCCCTCGACCTCACCGAAGTCCGCCCGGGCCTGCCCTCGGAACTGGAGGACGGTCATGAGGTCTGCCTCGCTCCCGTATTTGCGGACCACAGGCAAGCCCCGCTCGACGGCTCGCCTCGTTTCCGCCGGACGCCACGCGAGGCCGTAGGCTGCGGAGAGCCGCGAGTAGGCGGAAGCCAGCTCCGGACCTGGGGGACGGGCCTCCAGGATCCGCACCGCCTCTTCCAGTAGCTCGAACTGCCGAGAGGTGTCCCCTTCCGCCCACGCCAGCTTCGACAGCCACGTGAGCGCTTCGCCCTCGCCCAGCGCGTTGCCGTCACCGCGTGCGGCCTCCAGCGCTTCGCGGCAGCACGCTTCCGCCTTGGCGATTCCCCCCGTTCCCCAGAGCGACCTGGCGATTCGCAGGAGGACCAGGACTCGATCCGGATTCCCGGGCGGGGTCAGCTCCAGGGCCCGCTCGTAATAAGCCACCGCCTTCGCGGTGTCCAGCCGTTCCGCCCGCTCGCCCGCCAGGATGAGGAATCGGCGGGCGCGAGATCCGAGCTCGGGATCATCGGCGCCCGCCGCACGCGAGAGCTGCAGCGCCTGCTCGTAGTGGTACGCCAGCAGTTCGGCGCTGTCGGCGACGCGTTCGCCGGCGATCCGCTCGATCCACTCCGCGGCGGCCCGATGCTTCTCGGCGCGAGCGGCGCGCGGGATCTGCCCGTAGGCCACGTCGCGGATGAGCAGGTGCCAGAACGCGTACTCCGTCTCCCCCTCGATCGACGGCCGCCGAGCCGGCCGGAGCAGCTCCTTTCGCGCCAACTCGTGCAGGCTCTCGCGAACCTCGCTCGGCTCCGGCCCGCCCATCTCGACGAGCGCGCCCGCCCAGAACACCTTCCCGATCACGGCGGCGTTCTGGAGCAGCGACTTCCGCTCGGGTGGCAGGGTGTCGAGCCGGGCCGCGATGATCGCATGCACGGACTCGGGGACCGGAATGTCGTGCTCATCGGCGGTGAGCCCCCAAGTGGCCCCGCCGCGCACCAGGACGCCCCGATCGACGAGCATCCGGACGAACTCCTCCGCGTAGAGCGGGTTCCCGCTCGCGCGTGCGAGCAACGCCGCCTGGGTCTCGGCCGGCAGGACGGCCTGGTCCAGCAGCGCGGCGATGAGCCGCGCGGTCTCGTCGGGCGACAACGGCGAGAGCGACACCGCAGTGTGATTCCTCTTCCCGCCGCCCCATCCTGGTTGGCGATCGAAGAGCTCGGGCCGCGCCGTGCACAGGACGAGTATGGGAACACCACTCGCCCAATCCGCCAGGTGTTCCACGAACGCGAGCATGGCCGGGTCGGCCCAGTGCATGTCCTCGATCACCAGCACGAGAGGACTGCTGGCGGCGATGGCCTCCAGGAAGCTCCGCCATGCGGCGAACGCCTCTTCTCGCTCGGCGGAGACTGCGTCGGCTGCGCCCAGCCCGACGAGGGGAGCGAGGCGCGCGTGGATCCAGTCGCGTTCGATCTCGTCGTCCACGACGGACCCCACGGCATCCGCGAGCTTGTCCGCTGCCTCGTCGGGACCGTCGTTCTCCAGGATGCCGGCGTGCGACTTGACGATCTCGCTGAGGGCCCAGAACGTGATGCCCTCGCCGTACGGCAGGCATCGCCCCTGGCGCCAGAAGACCAGGTCGGGCTCGTCGTCGATGAACCGCTGGAACTCCCACGTGAGCCGCGACTTGCCGACGCCTGGTTCTCCCGACAGAGTGACCAGCTGTGGGCTCTGCTCTCGCATCGCTCGCCGGTACAGATCCTTCAGGAGCGAGAGCTCGGGCTCGCGCCCGATCAGCGGCGTCCGCGTTCCCTGCTCGACGTCGACGCCGAACCGGCTCCGGGCGGCCAGGGCTCGCCAGATCGGAACCCTCTCGTCCTTCCCTTTCACTCCGACCGGCTCGAGCTCCTCGTACTCGATGGCCATCCGAGTCGCCCGGTAGGTGAGCTCCCCTACGACGACTCCTCCCGCTGGGGCGACGCCCTGGAGGCGCGAGGCGACGTTGACGACGTCACCCGTCACGAACCCTTCTCCGTGCTCCGGCCGGGCGCCGAGCGTGACCACCGCTTCGCCCGTGTTGACCGCCGCGCGGACGGAAAGATCCAACCCCGGCCGCTCCTCGTTCAACTCGGCGATCGCGTCGGTGATGCGGAGGGAGGCGCGCACGGCCCGTTCGGCGTCGTCCTCGTGGGCGACCGGAGCGCCGAACACGGCCATCACGGCGTCGCCGATGAACTTCTCCACGGTCCCCCCGAACCGTTCGATCTCTCGCTTGAGGAGGTCGTGGTACACGCGGAGCGTCGAGCGGACGTCCTCGGGATCGGCGCGGTCCGAACGCGCCGTGAAGCCGACCAGATCGACGAACAGGACCGAGACGACCTTGCGTTCCTCTCCTCCTGAGGGCGGCACCTCGCGGAGCGGTGCGCCGCAGGACGAGCAGAACCGCGCGCGCTCAGCGTTCTCCTCACCGCAGTTCGGGCATCGCACGCCAGGAGTCTAGGACCGGAGGGCGCATCTCGATGGCGACGACCGGTGTCGGCACCACCGGGAGCCAGATGGTGGTGTGGGCTAGAGGCGAACCGCGATGAGCAGGACGCAGACCGCCATGAGGATCGCCGCGAACACGTTGAACTCGTATTGGGGCCTGGGCAGGGATCTCCCGGACCCCCACCTGATGGAGCGTCTCTTGGTGTAAGTCCATCGGTCCGTCTGCATCACAGCCTCCCGATCAGGGGGCCGGATGCTAGCGCCCGGAGCAGGCCAGGTGTGGGATTTCGCCCAGACTGGCAGTCGCTCGCTCGCGCGGCGGCGTCCGACGGGGATCAGCCTGCCCGTGGAACGAGGTCCGGAACCTCCTAAGGAGCGCCATCGCGGATCGGCGCATCCTTCACCGACTCGGGAGCATGCCAGACCGCCTCGACGTTGTTCCCGTGGAGGTCGTTGACGAACGCCGCGTAGTACCGATCCGAGTACTGGGCCCACACTCCCGGCTCGCCGCGGGCGGTGGCTCCTGTAGCCAGAGCCGTTTCGAAGAACGAATCGACGCTCGCGCGATCGGCGGCGTCGAACGCCACGTGCGCCGCCGTGGTCACCGGTGCGCCCTGGTAGATGGCGAAGTCGTCGAGCCCCTCGACACCGTAATGTACCCCGTCCTCCTGAACGTGGAGCTCCTCGTACCCGATGGGTGCGAGCGCGGCCGTGTACAGGCGCCGGCTCGCCGCAAGGTCGTCCACGACGAACAGCACGTGGTCGACGACGATCCGTCGGGTGGTCACGAGGGCGCCATCCCTGATGGAGGAGGCTGCGCCAGTCCCGGTACATCCCGCCGCTCCACCGTCACGCGGTCAAGTCTCCGGCCGAACCTCGAGCCCGGCAAGTCAGTGTCAGTCGTACTCATCGGCGAAATCCCACATCCGGATGTCGCCCGGCGTCAAACGCACGATCAGATGCTCGCCGGGCAGCGATCCCACGTAGGCGGCGCCCCTTTCCGCCCCGATGTACCTGGCGGCGATCCGGACTGCTGTCTCGGGCACTCCCACGTCGATGAGCGCCGCCGAGCCTCGAACCTCCACGCCTCGAAGCGGCGGTTCGGACTCGGCGACCACGATGGTGGCCCTGGGGTCGCGCCGGAGATGTCGAACCTTCACGTCCTCGGCCACCATCCATGTGTTGAACCCGCCATCTCGCCACTCATGCCAGACGGGCGACAGTAGGACGGCCCCATCTCTGCGCAACGTCGCCAGCACGGCTACCCGAGGCTCGACGAGGAAGCTACCCAGGTCCTCGAGCGTCAAGTCCGTCCGCATCTCCCAAAACCTAACGAACCGATCCGGGAAGGATCATCTTGCGCTCGGCGCCGTGTCCTGCCAGTCTGAGACTCCGGTCGGAAGGGAGGAGAAGCGTGTCGGTCATCGTGCAATTCATCGTGAAGGTGCCCGATGTCGGGCGTTTCGTCGCGGCATCGCAGCGGTTCGAGCCCATGATGGAGGAGATGGGATCCCGCAATGGAGGCGTCTACGAGGACGAGAACGAGCCCGGCCTCATGTCGACGATGTCCGAGTGGGACAGTCACGACCAGATGCATGCGGCATCCGAGAAGTACGGGGATCAGTTCAACGAGGAAGCTGGTACGGAAGGCTTGGACTGGACTACCCACATCTGGGAGAAGAAGGGCGGCGCGTAGAGCGCTAGAGCGAATGCCTCTTGAGCCAGCTCAGCACGGTATCGGCCACCTCCGGCCAGCGGCTGTCGATGCCGAGCGAGTGGCCTCGGTCGTGGAACTCCTTGTAGTCCGTCACCGCGGGTGACTTCCGATATTGCTTGAGGGTCGATCTGGTGATCGCCGCAGGAACGGTGTGGTCCTTGCCGCCGGCGATGAGAAGCAGAGGGCCTCGCGTCGCGTTCTCCGTGTTGACCTTGGCTGGAGAGTGCGGAACCAGATTGGCCGCGGCGTCCTCGAACAACGTCCGCCCGGGGGAAGGGATCGCCCAGCGGTCGTAGAGGTCGTCCGACTCCTCCTCGGAGAGGGCATTTCCGAAGCCGTAGCGGAACTGTTCCCGGGTCAACGAGACGCCACGCTTCCTGTTAGCAGGATTCTTCAACGCGACGGAGGCCACCCGCAACGACGAAGGGGGCAGGTAGACGACGCCCTTGATCGGCGCCGCGTCGATCGCTACCCCCGAAGCCGCGTGATCCTCACCCAACAACCGCTGAACCATCAGACCACCGAACGAATGCCCGATGACGATGGGCTTTGCATCGAGCTTGCCGATGATCTGGGCGTAGTGCTCGACGACATCGTTGATGCCGTAGTCGGCGACCCGCTCGGGGTGTTGCCGGGTCTCCTCGATCGTGTCCGCATCGCCCGGCCAGCCGGGCGCGGTCGGCGCGTATCCCTCTTGACGGAAACGGTCGACCCACGGCCCCCACGAGTCGGCGTGCAGCCACAGGCCGTGGATGAACACGACGGGCGTGCCTGCTGATGCCATGACAGGCTCCTCTCCCCCGGAAGGTTCGAGTATAGGTACGTTCGCTCGGAAGGTCTCGGGCTGCTGGGTCGACGAGCCCGGTCCTCATCGGCTCAACGACGGTCGCGCGCTGCGTTCTCCTCGATCCGCGCCTTGACGATCTTCTTCAGGAGTGCGGCTGGGATGGGCTTGTCTGGGGTGAAGCGGAGCGTCCCCTTCCCCGAGAAGTAGGGCTTCAGCTCCTCCCCAAGCGCCCCCATGACTGCCTCGCTTGCGGGGAAGAGGCTGCAGTGGTCCTTGAAAGCGGCGTAGTACACGAGGACCCGACCACGGAGCTTGAACGTCGGCATCTGGTAACTGATCGTCTCGGTCGCCTCGGGCGCGGCGGCCCGGATCGTCTTCCGAAGCTTCTCCAGAGCGGCGCGCTGATCCTCTGGAAGGGCGGCCAGGTAGTCGTCCACACCGGTTGGTCCGGCCATCCCAATCTCCTTCCGTGAGCGACAGCCCCCGCGCGCAATCATTCCACCGGGGAGCCAGCGACGCGGAGGGCTACATGACCGGCTGGGGGACCCCGTCGATCCGCTCGCCAGCGGCGAACCGACGCCGATCGGAGCGCGTGATGATCGTGATGCCGCCCGGCCCGAAGGCCTGCCACACACCGTCCCGCCACAGCGCGGCCGAGCGCTCGTCGACGGCCACAAGGACGATATCGTCCCGCAGAGCGCCGGCCAGCGCCCCGTCGACCCATCGTTCCCCGAACCGGTCGAAGTGCGGGATGACCGCGATGCGCGGGACGAGCGAGAGGGCCGGTCGGTATCGGCGACGAGCGTCGCCCGGCCGGCGGTCACGGATCAAGGTCCACTCGCCGAGCGCCATCGCCCCCGCCGAGGAGCCCGCGAGCACCGCGCCCTCTCGCCAGGCCTCGACGATCGCGTCCCACACGGGCGTGTCGGCGAGCGTCTTTGGGACGAGACCGGGGTCGCCGCCCACGAGGTAGAAGAAGCGTCCGCCGCGGGCCAGCTCAGCGTTCTTCGGCGAGGTCACGTCCGACCGGCGGATGGCCGGGAGCTCCTCGACATCGAGCCCGAGCCCCTTGAACCAGGCGCGCGCGTTGCGCACGGCCAGATCCGGGCGCTGACGCCCCGCCGCGGTGGCGAGCACGTAGGCCGGTCCTCCGCTTGCCGCAGCCACGAGGACCTCGTCCTGTGGCTCGTTCCCCGGGTTCAGCTCGTCGCCGCCGACGAGCGCGAGCGGACCTGGCCGAGACGACGGGTTTCGAGCCAGGCTCATCCGCCAACACGGTACCCGCCGTTGGAGTCTGAGGTAGCGACCTCCTGAGGAGCCACCGACATCAGACGCCGGTAAGGATTTCGCAACATAGGGGGGTGAGAATGGTGCCGTGAGTGCATCGCGCGTGCTCGTGGTGGACGACGAGCCGATGGTCCGCGAGGTGCTGGCACGGTACCTGGAGAAGGACGGGTTCGCCGTGGACACCGCCTCGGACGGCGCCGAGGCCCTCGAGGCGTTCGAGGCCGGTCGCCCCGACCTCGTCCTCCTCGACCTCATGCTTCCTCGCGTCGACGGCCTCGAGGTCTTCCGGCGGATCCGCGCTCAGGCGCAGACGGCGGTCATCATGCTCACGGCCAAGGGTGACGAGACCGACCGCGTCGTCGGCCTGGAGCTCGGCGCCGACGACTACATCACGAAGCCCTTCTCCCCTCGCGAGGTCGTGGCCCGGGCCCGCACCGTCCTGCGACGGGCCCGCCAGGACACGCCCGTCGCGCCCGCCATCCTTCGCTACGGCGACCTAGAAATCGATCGACTCCGCCGGGAGGTGCGCGTGGCGGAGCACCCGGTGAAGCTAACGCGTAAGGAATTCAACCTGCTGGCTTTGCTGGCCTCGCGGGCCGGCGTCACGTTCACCCGCTCCGAGCTCCTCGATGAGGTGTGGGACTTCGCCTGGGACGGCGACACGTCCACCGTCACCGTCCACATCCGCCGCCTCCGCGAGAAGATCGAGGTGGATCCCTCGGAGCCCCGCCGCCTGATCACGGTCTGGGGCATCGGGTACCGGTTTGATCCGTGATGGGCTGGCGAGGGCTCGCGCTGCTGCTCGTGGTGGCCGGCGTCGGCGCGCTCGGGACGCTGGCCACTGGTGCGGCCATGGGGATGCACGCTAGCGAGCTCGCGCATCTCGCGGCGCTGATGGCCCCGGCGCTCGTAGTGACCCTGGTTGCGATCGCGGTTGCCCGCCCACTACTCGCTCGCTCGTCGATGAGACAAAGCCTCGTGGCGGTGGCCATCGTCGGCGCCGTGGTCGGCTTGGCCAACCTCGTTGTCCTGGCCCGGCAGATGTTCGTGAGCGATCTCGACGCGACCACGCTCGGCGTGCTGTTCCTGTACTCGACCGGGGCGGGTATGGGCGCGGCGCTTGCGCTGGCCCGGGCCCGATCGCGCGCGGTCGCCCGGCTGGCGGAGACGGCGCGGGCCTTGGGAGAGGGAGACATCGACGCCAGGGTCGGACACTTGGAAGGCGGACCCGAGCTCGACACGCTCGCGGTCACCCTCGACGACATGGCGACCAAGCTGCAAGCGGCCATGGAGCGCGAACGCCGCATCGAGAGAACGCGACGCGATCTGGTGACGGCCGTGTCCCACGACCTGCGAACCCCCCTGTCGAGCCTGCGGGCGATGGTCGAGGCGATCGAGGAAGGCGTCATCGATGACGCTCCCAGCCTCCGTCTCTATGTGGTGGAGATGCGTCGGTCGGTGAGCCAGCTGGTGAGCATGGTGGACGATTTGTTCGAGATGGTCCAGCTCGACGAGGGCGCCATCGAGACCGAGACCCACCGGGCTCGCCTGGTCGAGATCGTGAGCTCGGCGCTGGCCGCGGTCGAGGTCCAGGCCCGGGAGAAGCGGCTGTCGCTCGTGACCAACCTGAACGGTGCGGAGGACGCACCCTGCTCACCCCGGATGACTCGGGTCCTCCAGAACCTGCTCGTGAATGCGGTGCGTCACACCCCGGCCGACGGTACCGTCCGAGTCCGCGCGTCCAGTTCGCCAGATTGGCTCGAGGTGGCCGTGGAAGACACGGGTGAAGGGATGGCGCCCGAGGATCTCGCGCAAGTGTTCGAGCCATTCTTCCGGGCCGACCCCGCGCGCTCGGGCGCTGGCGCGGGCCTCGGCCTTGCCCTGGCTCGGCGCATCGTCGAATCCCTCGGCGGTCGGATCGAAGCCGAAAGCCGGCCGGCGGTCGGCTCCCGTTTCTCGGTCCAGCTGCCGCTTTGAGCCGTGACTTCCCCCGAAGGCCCTCGAAGGCGAAAGGGAGGGCCGGGCGACCCTCCCTTCCGTTCTTCCGCGCGTCAGAGCTGGATGGGGCAGATGAAGTCCATGGTCGGATCGCGGCTGATGCTCACGTCTCCCGCCGCTGCCGCAGCCAGCACCGCATCCGCCGACGTGAGCAGATACGGCGTCACCCCTGGATTGAAGGACACCGCGTTGAACGCCCAGTGGCCGCCGTGGTACCCGACCGCACCGGGGGCGACCGCGACGACCCCCTTCTGACCCGATACACCGTTCGTGATCGCGTAGAAGGGGTCGATACCGGTGTTCGGGAACGCCGCCGGCGGCGTCACGGTGCGGACGAGCTGCCCGTTGTAGAAGCAGCACACGCCTGGGAACACGAACCCAGGGCGCGCGGCCTGGGCTGGCGCCAGCGTCGCCAGCATGATGGCCGGCACAGCTATCGAGATCAGCGCGATGCGCGCTCGTCTCATGGGGTCTCCTTTCCTCGAATGAGCCCGGGATCACGCTAGACGGCGCATGGTTGCCTACTGCATTCGAAACGCTTACTGAACCGTGAACTCTTCAGAGGATGGTCGAGAGATCCAAAGAGAGATCATGCGGACCGGTCCCCCGAACGGGCGAGCTCTGATCAGCCCGCGGCCGTGAGCACGACCTCGTGGTCGGCATCAGCGCCAGGAGACGGGCCCGCTCGGTAGCGAGCGCCGCCGGGAAGGACCCATCGAACCGTGCCGTCGAGGTCCCGCTTCACGGACCACCCGTGCTCGTGGACGAGCCGATGATGGAACGAGCAGATGAGCAGGAGGTTGTCCAGATCCGTCCGGCCCCCATGCCGCCACCACACGACGTGGTGGGCCTGGGTGAATCGTCGGGCCCCGCACCCGGGGAACCGGCATTCGCGGTCGCGGTAGCGGACCTGACGCAGCATCCACGCCGAAGGTTCGCGGGAGGTGCGGCCGAGCCCAAGCACGTTCCCCGCCCTGTCCTCGAGCACACTCTGAACCCGAGCGTTGCAGAGCAGGCGCCTGACCGCCTGCGGGTGGACGACCGGGCCGCCATCGATCTCGGAACCGCCGACGCCACGCTCGATCCCGTCGAGTTGCGCGTGAATGACCACGGTGGCGCGATCCTGGTCGGCGTCGCGCGCGATCCGAGCCGAGCAGACAGCCACGAGCGCGTCGGCCCGCCGGGCAGGCGCGTAGTAGCCGTCCTTCTCATCGGGCATCGCCGGGATCGCAACCGTCGCACGCTCGAGCGCTCGAACCACGATCGCACCCTGCGCGGCTGGGAGCTCAGCCTCGAGCCCGAGCCGACGTCCCTCGTCGAAGTACCACCACGAAACGAAGCGGGACCGCTCCGCGTCGAGGTCCTCCTCGATCGATGCTCGCCTCTCGAGGTCGCCCCGGTGCCGGACGGTGGCGCAGGACACCCTCTTCCCCCACGAGATGAGGTCTGTCTCGGTCCCCGGGGATGCGAAGCGGGTGAGTTCGACGACCTTGTCCAGGCCGAGCTCGCCACTGACGAGGGCATCCGACAGCCGAGGAAGTCCCTCGAGCGCATGCGCGGCGGCGATCCACCGGTGCGCCTTCCAGCGCGAGATGCCATAGCGCATAGAGACCCAGTGGGCTGTATCTCGCGCGCCCGAATCCCGCCAGGACTCGCGACGATCCACCTCGCCGATCAGCGACAGCAGTTCGCGTTGGCCGCGACAGACGGTCGCTGAACGGCGTCGACCGCCGCAACCAGATGCTCGTCGGAATGAAAGTCGTTCCTGCCCACGCTGACACCAACCGATCCGGGGGAGGAACGAAAGATATCCTATCGAACATACGTTCGCTTGTCAAGCTCTTCCGGTCACGCGTCACGCCGAGCGACCGGGAAGGCCCCCGCCCCGAGCCAACTCGTCGATCACTACATTTCGGACGCGCTGGTCCGATGCTCCTCGCTGAGCGAGGATCCGCGCCGCCATACCCTCTCGCTCTCGCACCAGCCCCAGCAGGATGTGCTCGGTCCCGATGTACCCGTGCCCCAGCTGCCGAGCCTCCCGCAGTGACAGCTCGAGCACCTTCTTGGCTCGAGGGGTGAACGGGATGTGACCGGTGAACGGGATGTCATCGGCGATCGACTCGCACCGCTTCCTCCGCCTCCAGCCGTGGCGCACTCGATCCCGTCGCTCGAGAGCTCCGGGCCCGAACGCCTCCTCCAACCGACGGCGCACCTCGTCGAGATCGATCCCGATCGATCGAAGCACCTCCGCATCTCGCTCTCCGAGCCTGTTCGGTGGTCCCTCACCCACGAGCCTCACGACGTCGGACCGAACCGCGTCTCGTTCGATCCCCAGCCGATCGAGCGCCCGCATGGCCACGCTCGAAGGTTCACGGAGCAGGGCCAGGAGGAGGTGTTCCGTACCGATGTAGCCGTGCCGCAGGTCCCGCGCCTCCTCCTGGGCGTGGACAACGACCTCTCGAGCGGCCTGCGTGAACCGTTCGAACACCCTACTTCCCCCGCCCCAGGAACCGCCGGCCCGCGTGCTTCTTGTGTACGGCCTGCTTGCTCACGTTCAGCTCGGCCGCGATCTCCTGCCACGACCAGCCCATGTTCCGGGCGTTCTGGACCTGGATCACCTCGAGCTGCTCGACCAGTTGGCGAAGGGCGGCCACCGACCGGAGCCCCACCCTGGGATCCCGGCTGCTCGCCTGGTTCGCGATCTTCGTGGCTTCCGTCATGGAGCGTCAATATATGTTGACGCCAGCGCATTGTCAACCTCTGTTGACGGCAACCAGCAAGACACAGCAGCGGAGTGCGCCCCTGCGCTAGGCTCTGGCCATGGCGAGAGCGGTCTGGACGGGGTCGTTGAGCTTCGGGCTGGTGACGATTCCCGTTCGTCTGTATCCGGCAACCGAGCCCAAGGACGTCCGGTTTCACCTGATGGACGCCCAGGGCCGCCGGGTCCGCTACCGCAGGTTCGTCTCGGAGGAAGAACCACCGGGGCCGTCGTGGGAGATGTCTGAGGCTCCGGGGACCGAGCCACCGATTTCGGAAGGCGCTCGCGAAGGGGAACCAGGACAGACCGCGCCTCCGAGTCGCGATGCCGGATCCGACGAGGAGGAGATCGCCTTCGACGACCTGATGCGCGGGTACGAGACGGAGGACGGGCGGGTCGTGATGCTCAGCCGCGACGAGGTGGACTCGGTGCGACCGGAGCGCAGCAGGAGCATCGAGATCGAGGACTTCGTGGCCCTCTCGGACATCGACCCCGTCCACTTCGAGAAGAGCTACCACCTCGCTCCCCAAACCGGTGGCGAGAAACCGTACGCGCTGCTCCTGCGGGCGATGGAACGTGCGGGGCGCGTGGGGATCGGTCGCTTCGTGCTTCGGACGAAGCCGCACCTGGTCGCGATCCGGCCCACTGAAGGGGTGCTGGGGCTTGAGACCCTGTTCTTCGGCGACGAGGTCCGCGACGGACGCGAGGTCGTGTTGGGCCTCGACGGGATCGACCTGTCGAGCCGGGAACTCGAGATGGCCGAGATGCTGATCGAGACGATGAAGACGGAGTGGAACCCGGCCGCGTACTCGGACACCTACCGTGAAGAGCTGCTTCGGCGGATCAGCGAGAAGGCCCCCATCGAGGCGAGGCAGGAAGCCGCGACCCGTGGCTCGGGCGGCCATGTGGAGGAGCTCATGCAGGCGTTGAAGGCGAGCGTCGAGGCGGCGAAAACCAAGAAAGGGACGTCGAAGAAGCGTCCCGCGTGACCTCTATTCGAGGTAGCCGAGGCCGCGGAGGTGCTTCTCCATCTCGTTAGCCTCGGTGTCGGTGACCGAGCGCTCCTCTTCATACGTCTCTGACGCGGGTGCGCTCTCACCCGCGCGAACGCTCGCCTCCGTGCCCACGATCTCGTGGAGGACCCGGCCCGTGTGCTTGATGGAGGCCGGCGCGTCGAGCGCCGACAGGATGGTCGGCGCCAGGTCGATCAGCATTGGCTGCTGGTCGAAAGTCGTCACCTTCGGCCCGACGGCCACGATCACCCCCTCCGGCCGGTGGTCGCCGGAGACCCAGTCGGCATCCTCGATGGCGCTCTTCGCGTGGGTGAGCGAGTACCCCTCGGCCGGTTCCATCAGGACGTCGGGCGCGGAGTCGGCGTGCTTGCCCTTGAAGACCTCCTCGCGCCGGTAGATGGCCTTGACCGGCTTGCGGCCGGTCTTCGGGTCCACGAAGGAGGAAAGCCGGTCCATCAGGCCGTCGCGGACGCGCTCGAAGTCGCCGGGGTCGACGATCCCGTCCGGCTCCCGGCCAACCAGGTTGATCGAGACGCCCTCGCCGGTCGAGCGTATCGAGGTGTACGCCCTCGTCTTGGACCACACGACGGGCTGCGGGAGCGAGACCTTCCCGTGGAGGCCGAGGATGTCGTAGACCTTTCGGGCCAACTTCCGCATGGGGCCCCACTGCATCGGGCCGAACACGAGGTTCGAGGCGCTGAACTCGAGGTAGCCGAATTTCTTCAGCAGGCGGTCCATGTTGATCGCGCGGGTGCACGACTGGAACCCGTGATCCGACATGAAGATGACGATGTCGTCGTCGCGGGTGCGCGAGACGAACGAACCGATCGCGTCGTCGAGCTGCTTGTAGACGTCCCGGACTTTGGCGGCGAGTAGCGTCCTGGAGAGGCTCGCGTAGTCGGGGTGGTCGGGGCCGACGTAGTTCGACAGGCAGTGCTGGGTCCGGTCCACGCTCACCCAGACGGAGGCGAACAGGTCCCAGTCGGTGTTGTCCATCATCCACTCGGCGGCTTTGATCCGCTTGCTCGTGATGTCGAACGCCTCGTCCAGGTACGGCTCGGGACGGTTGCGATATGTGGTCCAGGACATGCCGTTGATCTGCCACGGCATGCCTGCATTGGTCAGGTCCTGCTCGAGGCCGGCCGGGTGGGTGAACGGGCGGCCCTTGGGCAGGACCCCCCCGGCGATGACCTTCCCGTCGATGGCGGGTGGCGGAAACATCAGGGGGACGTCGGCGTAGACGCCGGTCTTGCCGGCCGCCGAGAGGTCCTCGACGAAGGTCCGCTCCTTGATGGAGCGGTAGGTGACCGGGTACTGCTTGTGGGTGCCTGGGACTGTCTCGAGGATGTCGTACACGCCGTGGTCGGCCGGGTCCACACCGGTCAGGAAGGACGGCCATGCGGACCAGGAGTGGGTGGGGATGGTCGAGCGCAGGATCGCCCGCTGCCCCTGGGCGATCAGGCCCTGGAGGTTGGGCAACTCTCGTCGTTCGAGCAGGGGGTCCAGGATGCGCCAGTCAGCGCCATCCCATCCGATCAGCAGAACTCGCGGCATGCGTTCCTTCTCCTTCGAAGCCGGGCCAGTCTAGCCAGGGCAACAAACCACCTAGAGCGTCTTGTTAGCAAAATCATGTTCGATAAGCTTCGATGACATAGGTCGTCAACGGCGACGGCCCTATTTTCAGCCTGAAATGCCTGGCCCGCTGAGGCACCCACTCAATTACGCGCTTCTCGGGACTCAGGACCGGTCGTTAGCCAGAAATTGTACTCGGCGAAGAACACGCGGAGAAGGTCAAGGGTATCCAAGAGACGTTCGGCTATGTCATGACGCGCAAATGCCCGCTATTCGCGGATCGACGACCTCGCTCCGGGTGCCCCGATGTCGTCTACTTAGCCGCCCAAGTGGCTGAACCTGCTCGTGAAGTCCCCAGGTGAAGGGCGTCGGACAACCGACGAATTGCCCGTGGCCTCCCACGAGTTCGTCCCCCAAACGCGAGCCAGGCTCCCCGCCTAGGGGCGGATGTTCTGGTTCAGGCGGAAGACATTGTCCGGGTCCCAGGCCCGTTTCAGTTGGACGAGCCGCTCGTACTTCGCGTCGCCATAGACGGAACGCACCACGTCCTCGCCGGACTCGGCCACGTCGTTCACGTACCGGCCGGCCACGGTGAACGGCGTGATCGCGGTCATCGCCGAACGCACCCACTCGCGGTGCTCCTGGTCCGACCCAGGGTCGTCCCACATGGCCTCGGCGCTCGCCCAGAATGCCGCGTCACGTGTCGGGAACGCCGTCGCATCCACGTCGACCCTGGCGATCGCGCGTCCACACGACCAGAACGAGAACGAGCAGTCGCCGCCCTTCGGAACCTCATCGAGCCGCGACACGCATCCATCGACCAGCTCGCCCGGGAGATCAGCCGTGAAACCGCTCTTCATGGAGAAGCGGTGTCCCCATCGCATCGCCTCGTCGTTCATCCGCTGCGCGATCAGGTACGGCTTCTGTTCGATCGTGTCCTTGACAGGAGACCCGAACGCTCGCATCGGGGCGAAGTCGCGCTCGGCCTGTTCCAGGGAGCCGCAGTGCAGGCCTCCCATGAAGACGAAGGGCCCACCCGCGATCTCCGGCGGGAACTCCTCCTCCGGCAGGGCGAGCCCCACGCCGAACGCGCTCCACATCTCATCGGGGGTGCTCTCGACGAAATCGCGGTAGAACTCGGCGACCTCCGCGGCCGGCTCGACCGGATGCATCACGGTCCCGTGCGTGATC
>WNGA01000599.1_pt1 | contig 70838 bp, 65 predicted proteins | sample 5400061 | NCBI WGS metagenome assembly WNGA01 (sample SAMN13153366, study PRJNA577476) | soil metagenome | isolation source: 100 cm soil or saprolite under grassland replicate 2 | place: USA:California | collected 2016-06-15
GGCCGCTTCCGGCCCAAGGACTCGCTGCTCGCCTTCCTCGAGGGGCTCTGATTATGCCGCGTCGCGACTGCCGATCGACAACGCCTGCGCGGGTTGTACGCTCGCACGCGGCATAAGTTCCGAGTCGGCATAATGCGCGCACCACAACCTGATCGCCGCGCGGCAGGCGTTCGGGCACGCGTGGATGGACAAGTACACGCACCGGGGCCGCTCAACAGCGCCAGAGAATGCGACGTCTTCGTCGCCGCCGAGGTGAGCGCGGTCGCCCCGCGAGAGGGGCGGTGGCGGGCGATCGTGTCGGGACGTCCCGTGCGCGGCGACGCCGCGGCATGTCCCTCGATACTCCCGGCCGCCTCATCGCGACCGCGTCGGGCAGACTCGGTCCCGTCGCCTCATCGGGCGAGATGTGGGGTGATCGTCAGGGGGAGGCCCGCTACCGCTTCAGCACCGCGCGCTTCTCCCGGTACGCGGTGCGGATCGAGATGTAGTCCTCGTTCGTGAGGAGCAGCTCGCGGGCGATGGACCGCACCGCCTCCTCCTCGGCCACGGAGATCGAGTCGTCCGCCGCGGAGACGGCGAACAGGCAGTGGAGGAGCTCGCGCTTCTGATCTTCCGTCGCGAGATCGCGGAGCTCGCGCGCGGCGAGGAAGTTCTGCGTCTCGCCGAAGAGGCGGTTCTGGGCCTTCGCGATCTGCACGACGAGCGCCGCCTGCGCGGCCGGCAGCCCGCCGAACGCCTCGACGATGCGCTCCATCTCCCGCGTCTCCGGCTCGCTGATGTCCTGGTCCACGTTCGCGACGCGGGCGAGCAGGAACGCGAACAGGCCGAGGTAGCGCGCGGCGGCCGGCTCCATCGCCTCGAGGTCGCGCACGATGCGGTGGATGACGTCTCCGTCGGCGCCGCGGGACGCCTTCGCGAGGCCGAGCCAGTCGAGGATGGACATGCGCTCCATCTAACACGGCGCGCGGGGACGGCAAGCGCGAGCCCTAGCGGCGCGGCACGCCTGCCGCCTCGAGGCGCCGCCGGACCTCGCCGAGGCAGCGTTCCTCCCCCGACTCCGGCCGGCGATGGTCGGGAGCGTCGCAGCGGACGCGCACGGTGAGCGCCACCTCGTCGGCGTCCGGGACCTCCGTCGACACGTACAGCACCGGTGCGGCGGGGACGATCTCGCTGCGGCTCGCGACGTCGCCGGACGCGACGAGCCGCTCCGCGAACGTGCGCAGCTCCGCGAGCAGCTCGACGCAGCGCGAGCAGGCGGGCGCCGGGAGCTTCGACTCGCCGTGCGTCGCGAAGAGCCGGACGTCGAACCCGACCACCTCGCGGCGCTCGCCCTCCTGGACCTCCTCGGGCAGGACCTCGTAGTGCACGTGGTGCTCGCGCGCGAACCGTCCGAGGTCTGCGGAAGCCGACGGCGCCTCCATGCAGGAAATGTAGCCCCTGCCGGCCACGCGCACGAAACGGTCAGCCCAGCGCGCGCTCGACGATCTCCCAGAGCCGGACGGCCGCCGCGTCGTCGCGCCCGGCCCGCGAGGGCTTGGCGTCGCGGTACCGGTCGAAGTAGCGGCCGCTCACCCCTTCGAGCGCAGGGTCCGTCGCGAGGCGCACGATCGGGCCGGCGCCCGTCTCCGGCCCGGGGAGGAGCCGGTCGAGGAGGACGCGCGCGATCCACGGGGCCTCTCGCCAGATCCGCGTCGCGATCGTGCCGGGGTGCACCACGTTCACGGCCAGGGCCGGCTCGCGCCGCGCGAGCTCTCGCGTGAGGAGGAGGAGCGCGAGCTTCGACTGCGCGTACGCGCGCCAGGCGCTGTACCGGCGCGAGAGCTCGAGGTCGTCCCAGTGGAGGCGCCCGCGCCGATGGGCCTCGGAGCCCACGTTGACGACGCGCGGGTGCGGTGCGGCGCGGAGCGCGCCGTCGAGGAGGCGCGTGAGGAGGATGGGGGCGAGGACGTTCGTCGCCCAGGTGAGCTCGTGCCCCTCGGGCGTCACCTTTCGCCTTCGCGAGGCGATCCCGGCGCCGTTCACGAGCACGTCGAGGCGCGGATGAGCTTCGGCGAACCGCGCCGCGGCCTCGCGCAGGGACGCGAGCCGCGACACGTCCGCGAGGAAGAGCTCCGCTCGGCCGCCGGCGCGCGCGAGCTCGTCCACCACCGCCCGGCCGCGAACGGGGTCGCGTGCTCCGACGGCGACGAGGGCACCGCTTCGCGCGAGGATCCGCGCCGCCTCGAGCCCGATCCCGCTCGTCGCCCCGGTGACGAGGACGCTGTGCCCCTGCATCAGCGCGCGCGCTCCCTGCCGGCGTGGTCGGGAAGCCGGCGGCCGGGAAGGCGCGCGCCAGACGTGACGTCGGATCTCATCGCGGAGCTCCTTTCGGATAAACATTCGCTCGCGCGGGCGCGCCGCGAGCCGCCCTCCCTCCGCGCTGGCGGCAATCAGGACCGCGGTTCCTCGTGCACCTGCCCGACACGCTGGTTATCGATTGCACGAGGGAAAGAGAGAGACATGGAAAAGCAAGCAGCCGATCGTCTGGTTCATCACTACGACACCGAGCAGCACCGGATCCTGTGCCGCACCGCCGGCGCGGAGGATCACTCGACGAAGCACCCGCGCGGCGTCACCTGCCCCGCGTGCATCGAGCTCCTCCGGCAGAAGGCGGACGCGACCGGCGCTGCTGCGAGCAGCGGCCCCGTCTAGGGCGCGCAGGTCGTGTCCGGCGCCCCGACGCGCGTCCAGCGGGACGCGCGGCAGGACGTATCGCGCCGATAGTCGCCGAAGTTGACCCGAGACGCGCCCGGGTCCGCGCCCCTCTTCGGGCGCGGCCGCGGGCGCTTGACGTTCTCGACCGGACCGGTCCTCGGACCGGATCGGTGTGCCCGCGCAGATTGTGCGTGAGCCTCGGCCGAGTCTCCCGCCAGCGCTGAGGGAGACGCGCGCGCAATATTTTCATCCGTGCCCGCCGCCCGCCGGTGACGAGGAGGGTCCACCCTCTCTCGCCGCGACCGGTCGCGGACCTGACCGCCATCAACGAAAATGAGCGGGCAGAACTAGTAATTTCCGCGGGTTTCCCACACTCGGCCGGTCAGACGAGACGCAGCCCAGCGCGGAGCGTCATCTCCTGCGGCGCAGACCTGCCTCCGTAGGGAGGCGAAGAGCAAGCATCACAGGAAGTGAACGTTCGCACTCGTGAAGAACGCCGGAAAACCAAGGAAGAGGACATGACCACGAAGACCTCCACGATCATCTGGACGGACATTGACGAAGCGCCTGCGCTCGCGACGTACTCGCTGCTTCCGATCGTCCAGGCATTCACGAAGGGAACCGGCGTCGCCGTCGAGACGAGGGACATCTCCCTCTCGGGCAGGATCATCGCGAACTTCCCCGAGAACCTGACCGAGAGCCAGAAGATCCCCGACTACCTGGCGCAGCTCGGCGCGCTCACGCTGAACCCCTCGGCCAACATCATCAAGCTGCCGAACATCAGCGCCTCGATCCCCCAGCTCAAGGAGGCGATCAAGGAGCTGCAGGACAAGGGCTACAAGATCCCCGACTACCCCGAGAGCCCGAAGGACGACGCAGAGAAGGCGATCCAGGCGCGGTACGCGAAGTGCCTCGGCAGCGCGGTGAACCCCGTCCTGCGCGAGGGCAACTCGGATCGCCGCTCGCCGGAGTCGGTGAAGCGGTTCTCGAAGAAGAACCCGCACAAGCTCGGCGCCTGGAACCCGGAGTCGAAGTCGCACGTCGCGCACATGACCGCCGACGACTTCTACGGGAACGAGACCTCCACCACGATCGAGAAGGCGACCGAGTACCGGATCGAGTTCGTCGGCGCCGACGGGAAGGCGACGGTCCTCAAGAAGAACGCGCCCCTGCTCGAGGGCGAGATCATCGACTCGACGAAGATGAGCGTCGGGGCGCTTCGCAAGTTCGTCGCGGAGCAGATCGAGGACGCGAAGAACAGCGGCGTGCTGTTCTCGGTCCACCTCAAGGCCACCATGATGAAGGTCTCGGACCCCGTCATGTTCGGCCACTTCGTCACGGTCTTCTTCGAGGACGTCTTCACGAAGCACGGGGCCGCGCTCAAGCAGGCGGGCGTCAACCCGAACCTCGGGCTCGGCGATCTCTACAAGAAGATCCAGTCGCTGCCCGCCGACAAGAAGGCGGAGATCGAGGCGGACATCAAGGCCGTCTACGCGAAGCGCCCCGCGCTCGCGATGGTCGACTCGGACAAGGGGATCACGAACCTCCACGCGCCGAACGACATCATCATCGACGCGTCGATGCCCGTGGTGGTCCGTGAGTCCGGGCAGATGTGGGGCCCGGACGGGAAGCTCCACGACACGAAGGCGGTGATCCCGGATCGCTGCTACTCGACCATCTACAAGACGGTCGTCGAGGACTGCAAGAAGAACGGCGCGATGAACCCGGCCACGATGGGCACCGTCCCGAACGTCGGCCTCATGGCGCAGCAGGCGGAGGAGTACGGCTCGCACGACAAGACCTTCATCGCCGGCGCGAAGGGCACGATCCGCGTCGTCAACGCGTCGGGCGCGACGCTCCTCGAGCAGAAGGTGGAGGAGGGCGACATCTTCCGCATGTGCCAGGCGAAGGACGTCGCGATCCGGGACTGGGTCAAGCTCGCGGTCACGCGGGCGAGGGCCACCGGGATGCCGGCCGTCTTCTGGCTCGACAAGAACCGGGCCCACGACGCGCAGGTGATCGCGAAGGTCCAGAAGGTCCTCGCCGCTCACGACACGAAGGGGCTCGACATCCGCATCCTCGCTCCGGTCGAGGCGATGAAGCTCTCGCTCGAGCGGATCCGGGCGGGCAAGGACACGATCTCGGTCACCGGCAACGCGCTGCGTGACTACCTCACGGACCTGTTCCCGATCCTCGAGATCGGCACGAGCGCGAAGATGCTGTCGATCGTGCCTCTCCTCGCCGGCGGCGGGCTCTTCGAGACGGGCGCGGGCGGCTCCGCCCCGAAGCACGTGCAGCAGTTCGTGAAGGAGGGCTACCTGCGCTGGGACTCGCTCGGCGAGTTCTCGGCGCTCGGGGCGTCCCTCGAGCACATCGCCCGCGCCTTCGAGAACCCGAAGGCCAAGGTCCTCTCCGAGACGCTCGACGCGGCCATCGGGAAGTTCCTCGACAACAACAAGTCCCCGGCCCGCAAGGTCGGCCAGATCGACAACCGCGGGAGCCACTTCTACCTCGCGCTCTACTGGGCGGAGGCGCTCGCGGCGCAGACGAACGACAAGGAGCTCCAAGGGCGCTTCACCAAGGTGGCGAAGCAGCTCGCGGAGAACGAGGCGAAGATCGCCGCGGAGCTCATCGCGGCGCAGGGGAAGCCCGTCGACATGGGCGGGTACTACAGGCCGGATCCGAAGAAGACGGCGGGGGCGATGCGTCCCAGCCCGACGTTGAACGCAATCGTGGATGCCATCGCGTAAGGCGTAGCGAATCGAACCACCACCCGGAGGAGATCGAAATGGCTAGACCGAAGATTGCACTCATTGGCGGCGGACAGATCGGCGGCGTGCTGGCGCAGCTCTGCGCGCTGCGCGAGCTGGGCGACGTGGTCCTCTTCGACATCGTCGAGGGGCTGCCCCAGGGGAAGATGCTCGACATCGCCGAGGCGGCGCCCGTCGACGGCTTCGACGTGCAGCTCAAGGGCACGAACAGCTACGAGGACATCGCGGGCGCGAACGTCGTCATCGTCACCGCCGGGCTTCCCCGCAAGCCGGGCATGAGCCGTGACGACCTCATCGCCGTCAACTCGAAGATCATGCAGAGCGTGGCCGAGGGCATCAAGAAGCACGCCCCGAGCGCGTTCGTCATCGTGATCTCGAACCCGCTCGACGCGATGGTGACCCTCTGCCAGCGCATCACCGGCTTCCCGCACAACCGCGTGGTCGGCCAGGCCGGCGTGCTCGACTCGGCGCGCTTCGCCGCGTTCATCGCCTGGGAGCTCGGCGTCTCCGTGAAGGACGTGTCCGCGGTGACGCTCGGCGGCCACGGCGACGACATGGTCCCGCTCGTCCGGTACACCTCCGTGTGCGGCATCCCCGTCATGGAGCTGCTCGAGCGGAAGTACGGGAACGCCGCCAAGGCCGCCGAGGTCATGGCGGCGATGGTGAAGCGGACCCGCGGCGCGGGCGGCGAGGTCGTCGCCCTCCTCAAGACGGGCAGCGCGTTCTACTCGCCCGCCTCGAGCGCCATCGCGATGGCGGAGTCGTTCCTCAAGGACGCGAAGCGCGTCCTCCCGACCTGCGTCTATCTCAAGGGCGAGTTCGGCGTCGACGGTCTCTACGTCGGCGTCCCGACCGTGATCGGCGCCGGCGGCGCCGAGAAGGTCCTCGAGCTGAAGCTCAACGCCGAGGAGCAGGCCATGATGGACAAGTCCGTCAAGGCCGTGAAGGACCTCGTCGGCAGCATGAAGTAGCGCCGGCCGCAGCGAGCTCGAACGGAGGCCCCGGTCGCGAGAGCGGCCGGGGCCTCTCCTTGTGTGGCCGGTCAGCCGGCGAGGACCGCGGAGGCCTTCAGGGCGGCGACGACCAGCGCCTCGTCGGGCCCCGGCACGCCGCGCGCCGCGCTCTGCGCCAGCGCGTCCACGATCTCGTTCGCGGGGTGCCCATCGTGTCCGCGTACCCAGCTGTAGCGGACCGCCAGCTCGCGGGCGCGCGCGTCCACCGCCTCGATGAGGTCGCGGTTCAGGACCGGCTCGCCAGCCGCGGTGCGCCAGCCCTTGCGCCGCCAGCCGTGGATCCACTTCGAGAGCGCGTCGACGACGTAGCGCGAGTCTGAGACCACCTCGACCGTCTCGCCCGCGGGCAGCTCGTGGAGCGCCTCGAGCACGGCCCGGAGCTCCATCCGGTTGTTCGTGACGGCGTACGCGCCGTCCTCCACCCAGCGCGTGCCGCCGAAGCGCAGCGCGGGACGGGTGCGGTCCACGACCACGAAGCCGGTACCGCCTGGGCCTCCGGGGTTCGAGAGGGAGGAGCCGTCACAGAAGGCGAGGAAGCGGGTGGGGCGGTGGGGCATGGGCGGGGAACGTACCGCGCGGGGCTGACGCCCTTTCCTAAAGGCACGGTCCGCCGCCGCCCCAGGAGGGAACCCGACGGAACGCATCGAGAACTCGACGCCGCCGCGCACGGGCGTACGGTGCGATATCGCCCTGCGGGCGGGAGGCGGCGTGATGGATCGGGCAAGGCGCGTGATCGTGATCGACGACGACGACGACTGGCGTGACCTCGTCGTCCAGTTCCTCGAGGAACACGGGTTCGGCGCGGTGGGGTTCGCGGACGGGCGCGCGGCGCTCGAGGCGCTTCGCGGCGCAAGCGCGACCCGGACCGTCATCCTGCTCGATCTCGAGATGCCCGGCATGAGCGGCTGGGAGTTCCGCCGCGAGCAGCTCCGCGACCCGCGCCTCGCGCGCATCCCGGTGGTGGTCGCCACCGCCGCCGACCGCGCGTCGATCGACGCGGACGCGTACCTCGCGAAGCCGTACGACTCGGCGGAGCTGTGCCGGGTCCTCGCCGTCGTGAGCGTGAAGGCGATCGCGGCGAGCGTGGCGGCGTGACGAGGCGCTGATCGCGCGGGGAGCCGTGAAGCCAGGCGCCCGGTCGGGACTGCGGCAGCGCGGCGCTCCGCGCGCGAAGAGGGCCTATGATCCGCGCATGAGCCCAGCTTTGGCAGCGAGCAGGAACGTGCTCCGGCAGATCGCGCGGCGGGCGATGCTGAGCCGGGGGCTCCTGCCGGACTTCTCGCCCGCCGCGCTCACCGAGACGGGCGCGATCGCGCGGGCCGCCGCGGACGCGAGCGCCGCCGTCCGCGACCTCCGCGACCTGGCCTGGGCGTCGATCGACAACGACGACTCGCGCGACCTCGACCAGCTCTCGGTCGCCGAGCCGCTCGCGGGCGAAGCGGTGAAGATCCTCGTCGCGGTCGCCGACGTCGACGCCTGCGTCCGCGCGGGCTCCGCCATCGACGCGCACGCGCGGACCAACACCACGTCCGTCTACACGGCCGCCCAGATCTTTCCAATGCTCCCGGAGAGGCTCTCGACCGATCTCACCTCCCTCGGCGAGGGCCAGGAGCGCCTCGCCATCGTGGTCGAGATGACGGTCGGCGGCGACGGTGCGGTGACGCGCTCCGACGTCTACCGGGCGGTGGTCGTGAACCACGCGAAGCTCGCGTACGACAGCGTCGCCGCCTGGCTCGACGGCACCGCGCCCGCACCGCCCAGGGTCGCGGCCGTCCCGGGGATCGACGAGCAGCTCCGCATCCAGGATCGCGTCGCCCAGCGGATGAAGGGCCTGCGGACCGGGCACGGCGCGCTCGGCCTGGAGACGATCGAGGCGCGTCCGGTGTTCGACGTCGGCGGCGTCCTGACGGCGCTTCGCCCGGACGAGAAGAACCGGGCCAAGGCGCTGATCGAGGACTTCATGATCGCGGCGAACGGCGTCACCGCGAGATACCTCGTGGCGAAGGGGTTCCCGTCGCTGCGGCGCGTGCTCCGCAAGCCCGAGCGCTGGGCGCGCATCGTCGCGCTCGCCGCCGGCCTCGACGAGCGCCTGCCGCCCGACCCGAGCGCCGTCGCGCTCGAGGACTTCCTCCGGAGACAGCGGCGGAGCGATCCCGCGCGCTTTCCGGACCTCTCGCTCGCGATCGTCAAGCTCCTGGGCGCGGGGGAGTACGCGCTGGAGCTGCCCGGGGAGGATCCGGCGGGACACTTCGGCCTCGCCGTGAAGGACTACACGCACTCCACCGCGCCGAACCGGCGCTTCCCGGACCTCCTCACGCAGCGCGTGCTCAAGGCGGCGCTGGCAGGAGACGCGGCGCCGCCGTACCGGACCGAGGAGCTCGCCGACCTGGCCCGGCACTGCACGGAGCAGGAGGGGAATGCCGCGAAGGTGGAGCGGCAGGTGCTGAAGTCCGCCGCCGCCATGCTGCTTGCGTCGCGGGTGGGCGAGCGCTTCGACGCGATCGTGACCGGCGCGTCCGAGAAGGGGACATGGGTCCGCATCCTCCAGCCGCCGGTGGAGGGAAAGGTCGTTCACGGCTTCGAGCGCCTCGACGTGGGCGACCGGGTCCGGGTCGAGCTCGTCCACACGGACGTCGAGCGCGGCTTCATCGACTTCGTCCGGTCTCGCGAGGGGCGATGAAGACCGGCTCGCGGCACGCCACGCTCGCGTACCAGGATCGGGCCTTCCTGGAGGGCGACGCGGCGCGGCCGCTGCGCATCCTGGCGGAGTACCTCGGCCCTCTCGAGACCTTCCGGCGCGAGCAGATCCACGACACCGTGGTGTTCTTCGGGTCGGCGCGGCTCTCCCCCGAGGGTCCGCTCGGCCGGTACTACGAGGAGGCGCGCACGCTCGCGCGCCTCTTCACGAGCTGGTCGAAGAGCCTCCCCTCGCACGCCCACCGCTACATCGTCTGCTCCGGCGGCGGCGGCGGCATCATGGAGGCGGCGAACCGCGGCGCGTCCGAGGCGGGCGGCAGGACCATCGGCCTCAACATCGGGCTCCCTCACGAGCAGCGGCCGAACCCCTACATCACGCGCGAGCTGTCGTTCGAGTTCCGCTACTTCTTCATGCGCAAGCTCTGGTTCGCGTACCTCGCGCGCGCCCTCGTCGTCTTCCCGGGCGGATTCGGGACCCTCGACGAGCTGACGGAGATGCTGACCCTGCAGCAGACCGGAAAGCTCGCCCGGCGCACCCCAGTGCTGCTCTACGGCTCGGCCTACTGGAACGAGGTCATCGGCTTCGAGGCCCTCGTCCGCCACGGCATGATCGCCCGCGACGATCTCGAGCTGTTCACGTTTGCCGACGACCCCGCCGCCGCGCTCGAGCTGCTCCAGACGTGGCTCGTCGCCGAGCCGGAGGCGGAGACGCCGGACCTGGCCGAGTCGCGGACCTCGAGCGCCGCTCCGCAGGCGCGAGGCAGATCCGGCACGAGAGAGAGGCCGTGAGCCGCCCTCCCGCGCGCGCCGCCGGCGCCGGGCCGCAACTCGACGCGCCCGTCGCGGACGGCCTCTCCGAGGCCGAGGCCGCGGCACGCCTCGCCGCCGAGGGCCCGAACGAGCTGCCGCGCGACCGTCCGCCGAGCCTCGTCTCCACCCTCGTCGGGGTGCTCCGCGAGCCGATGATCCTCCTCCTCGTCGCGGCGGCGGCGATCTACCTCGTCCTCGGCGACCGCGAGGAAGCGCTGATGCTGCTCCCCGCGGTGCTCGTGATCGTCGCGATCACGCTCGTGCAGGAGCGCAAGACGGCGCGGGCGCTCACCGCGCTCCGCGACCTCTCCAGCCCGCGCGCGCTCGCCGTGCGAGGCGGGGTGCGCCGCCGCATCGCCGGCCGCGAGGTGGTGCGGGGCGACGTCCTGCTCCTGTCCGAAGGCGACCGCGTCCCCGCGGACGCGGTCCTCCTCGCGGCGACGAACGTGGAGATCGACGAGTCGCTCCTCACCGGCGAGTCCGCGCCCGTCCGCAAGTGCGCGGCCGCCGCGGAGCTGGCGGCGAGCTCCGTTCCCCCGCCGGGTGGCGACGACCAGCCCTTCGTCTACGGCGGCACGGTCGTGGTGCGCGGCCACGGGACGGCGGAGGTGCGCGCCACCGGGTCGCGCAGCGTGGTGGGCCATCTGGGCGAGGCGCTCGCTCGGCTCGATCCCGGGCGCACTCCGCTCCAGGTCGAGGTGACGCGGCTCGTGAAGCGGTTCGCCGTCGTCGGTCTGCTCCTCTGCGCTGCGCTCGTCCTGCTGCACGTGCTCACGCGCGGAGACCTCCTTCAGGCGCTCCTCGCCGGCGTCGCCCTCGCGATGGCCATGCTCCCCGAGGAGTTCCCGGTCATCCTGACGGTCTTCATGGCGCTCGGGGCGTGGCGCATCTCGAAGAGCCGCGTCCTCACGCGGCGGCTGCCCGCGCTCGAGGCGCTCGGCGCCGCCACCGTCCTGTGCGCCGACAAGACCGGGACGCTCACCGAGAACCGGATGCGCATCGCCCGGCTCTGGGCGCCCGGCCTCGGTCAGGCGGTCGGCGACGGGGCGCTCCCGAAGGCGCTGCGCGAGGTCGTGGCGCTCGGGATCCTCGCGAGCCAGCGCGACCCGTTCGACCCGATGGAGCAGGCATTCCACCGCCTCGGCGCGTCCGCGCTCGCGGACGCGGAGCGTCTCGACACGCGCTGGACGCTCGTCCGCGAGTATCCGCTCTCGCCGTCGCTCCTCGCGGTGTGCCACGTCTGGCGCTCTCAGGACGCCGGACGTCTCGTCGTGGCGGCGAAGGGCGCTCCCGAGACCATCGCCGACCTCTGTCACCTCGAGGGCGACGCCGCGCGCGAGCTCGCCGTGCGCGCGGACGAGCTGGCGGGCGCCGGGTTGCGCGTCCTCGCCATCGCGCGCGCCGTCGCGCCGGGGGGCGAGCTTCCCGACGCGCAGCACGACTTCGCGTTCCGCCTCGCAGGGCTCGTCGGCCTCGAGGATCCCCTGCGGCCCGGCGTGCGCGAGGGGGTCGCCGAGTGCGCGGGCGCGGGCGTGCGCGTCGTCATGATCACCGGCGACGCGCCCGGGACGGCGCGCGCCATCGCGCGCCAGGCGGGGGTCGAGGACACCGTGTGCACGGGCGCCGAGCTCGAGGCCCTCGATGACGCGGCGCTCGTCGAGCGCGCGCGTGGCGCTGCGGTGTTCGCCCGGTTCGCGCCCGAGCAGAAGCTGCGCCTCGTGCAGGCGCTCCGGGCGGCGCGGGAGATCGTCGCGATGACCGGCGACGGGGTGAACGACGCCCCCGCGCTGCGGGCCGCCCATATCGGGATCGCGATGGGAGGCCGCGGCACCGACGTGGCGCGCGAGGCGGCCGCGCTCGTCGTAACGGACGACGACTTCACGTCGATCGTGGCCGCGGTCCGCCTCGGCCGCCGCATCTACGACAACCTGCGCCGGGCCATGGCGTACGCGCTCTCCGCCCACCTCCCGGTCGCCGGCCTCTCGCTCTTGCCGCTCCTCTTCGGCTGGCCGCTCGTCCTGTTCCCGATCCACATCGTCTTCGTGGAGATGATCATCGACCCGGCGTGCTCGATCGCGTTCGAGGCCGAGCCGGAGCAGCCCGGGACGATGCGCCGCCCCCCGCGCGATGCGGGCGCGCCGATGTTCGACGCGCGCCTCGTCGTGATCGCGCTGCTCCAGGGAGCGAGCGTGCTGGTCGCGGCCGTCCTCGCGTTTCGCATGGGGCTCCTCCACACCGGCGCGGAGGCCTCCGGGCGCGCGCTCGCGTTCGTCGCGCTCGTCGCGGGAAACCTCGGGCTCATCCTCGTGAACCGCTCCTGGGAGCGCAGCGTCCTCGCGACGCTCTGGTCGCGGAACGTGGCGTCATGGGCGGTGATCGCCGGGGCCGCGTCGTTCGCCGCGCTCGCGGTGGCGACGCCGTTCCTGCGCGGCCCGTTCCGGTTCGGGCCGGTCGGCGCGGACGACGCCGCGCTCGCTGCGACGGGAGGGCTCCTGAGCCTCGCCTGGTTCGAGGCGCTGAAGCGGCTCGGACCCGCCTGGCTGCGGCGCTGAGCGCCACCGGGCTCGACGCTCACGCCGAGGCGGCAGCAGCCGGGATCGTCGCCACCGCCATCCGCGCGTGGTGCAGGACCGCTCCCGAGACGGACCAGAGCCGCGCCAGCCCTCGGCGGTGGTGCGTCCCGACCACGACGAGATCGGCACGATCCTCCTCGGCGATGGCGAGCAGCGGGTCGGCGATGCGGCCGATCGCGGGCCGAACGCGGATGACGAGCGCGGCGGGCGACGAGACGTCGCCGACGAGCGCCGCGACGTCGCGCTCGAGGAGACGCTCGAGGTCCGGCACCGACCGCCCCGCTGCGCCGTGCAGGGCGTGGCGCGCGAGGGCCTCCCCTTCGTAGTAGGCGTGGGCGAAGACGAGCTGGCAGGGCCCCAACGTCGGGAGCTGCTTCGCCCAGGCGATCGCGGCGGCAGCGCTCGCTCCGAGCTCCACGCCCACGACGACGCGCAGCGGCCGCTCCCCCCGGCTCCACGCCTCGAACGGCTGCGCATCACGAACGACGAGGACCGGGAGCTCCGCGTCGAGCGCGACCCGCTCGGACGTCCCGCCCAGGCGATAGAGCGGGGACGCACCGTGGCCCTGCGACGATACGACGACGAGCCGAGCCCGCTCCGCATGCGCGAGATCGAGAAGCGCGCCGTGCGGGCTCCCCTCGACGACCGCATGCCGGACGGCGACGCCCCCGAACGCGGGCGCCGGCTCGGCGTCGAGTCGCTCGCGGGCGGCGGCGAGGAGCTTCTCGCGCGCCGGCGCGTCGAGGAGCGGGACGGATCCGTCCACCACGTGAACGACCCAGAGCGGCTCGCGCATGGCTCCGGCGATGGCGGCCGCCGCGGTCACGGCAGCCCGGGAGCGCTTCGAGAGATCCGTCCCGCAGACGATTGCCAATGGTCCGCCTCGAGGGCCCTCGCCGGATCGAGTGCGCCCTTCCTCTCGAAGAGGATAGGGGGCTGCGGCCCCCGCCGGGTGGCTCGCGGGGTCGCCCCCCATGGGGCGCTGCAGCGCCATCCTCGTCGTCCCTGCCGATGAAGGCGGCGCCGGACTCGGGTGCGTGCACGGGGCTCAGGCCGACCGGTGAGCGCCGGGCGACGTGCCGGACGCGTCGTTACGCTACCTGCGAGGGCGGACGATGACGTTCCGCGACAGAGCGCACGCTGGCCGGCTTCTCGCCCGGGAGCTCGAGCGCTTCCGTGCAGAGCGGCCGATCGTGTTCGGGCTGGCTCGCGGCGGCGTGCCGGTCGCTTTCGAGGTCGCTCGCCTTCTCGACGCGCCGCTCGAGCCCATGGTGGTGCGCAAGCTCGGCGCGCCCGGGTGTCCCGAGTTCGCGCTCGGCGCGATTGCAGAGGGCGGCACCGCGTACATCAATCCGGAGGCGCTCCTCGAGGTGGGGCTCAGCGACGCGGAGGTCGGGGCCCTGGCCGAGCGGGAGGAGGCCGAGCTCGAGCGGCGCGTGCGCGCCTATCGCGGCGTGAGCCGATTTCCGGACGTGAGCGGCCGCACGGTCATCCTCGTCGACGACGGGATCGCGACGGGAGCCACCGCGCGCGCGGCCGGCCGTGCGGCGCGCAGCGCGGGCGCCGACAGGGTGGTCCTCGCGGCTCCGGTGATCGCGGCCTCGAGCGCGCCCGAGCTGCGGCAGGAGTTCGACGAAGTCGTCGCGGTCCAGCTCCCGTCGCAGTTCATCGCGGTGGGGCTCTGGTACGAGCACTTCGGCCAGGTCTCGGACGAGGAGGTCGTCGAGGTCGTGCGCCGGGCGCGCGCGGCCCGCGTCGAGGATGACGATCGCCCGCCCGGCGAGCGGATGGGGCCTTAGGCCTGGCGCGCGGTGCGCCTTCGCCGTCCGGCTTTTGCTGCCGTTCGTCGGACTCCCCAGGTTCACGCGTGCGGCCGCGCCTCGGCCCGGCCGAGCTGCTCATGAGGCGACGCGTCGAGCGGGCGCATCGCCGGGTGCCGTCCGTGCAGGTTACGAGGATGCTGCGGGTGGCATCCCAGGACGAACGTGGAGGGACATGCCGTGAAGAAGCTGCTCGTGCTGGCGCTGATCCTCGTTCCCGGTGCCGACGCTCGCGGGGAGAGCGTCACGATCAAGCTCGGCACGCTCGCTCCCCCCGGATCCGCCTGGCACGAAGCGTTGAAGGAGATGGCGCAGCAGTGGGAGGAGGCCTCGCGCGGCGAGGTGAAGCTCCGCATCTACGCGGGCGGCACGCAGGGCGACGAGGGAGACATGATCCGGAAGCTCGCGATCGGACAGCTCCAGGCGGCCGCCATCTCGAACGTGGGGATGCACGACGTCGTGCCCGAGCCGCAGACCTTCTCCGCCCCGATGCTCTTCAAGGACGAGACGGAGATGGAGTGCGCGTTCGGGCGCGTGAAGGACGAGCTCGAGGCGGCGCTCCGCAAGCGCGGGCTCGTTCCCCTCCAGTGGAGCCGGGTCGGGACCGCCGTGTTCTTCTGCAACGCGGCGTTCAAGACTCCGGGCGAGATGGCCCGGGCGAAGATGTTCGCCTGGGAGGGCGACCCGGCGACGGTGAAGGCGTGGCGCGCGGCCGGGTTCCACCCGGTGGTGCTGTCCTCGACCGATCTCCTCCCGGGCCTGACGACCGGGATGATCGACTGCGCGAGCAACGTCCCGCTCTACATGCTGACCACCCGCGCGTTCGAGAAGGCACGCTACATGGTGGATCTCCCGCTGGGCTTCGTCGTGGGCGCCACCGTGGTGCGGAAGGAGGCGTGGGACCGGATCGCGCCCGATCTCCAGGCGCGGCTGCTCGAGATCTCCCGGAAGCTCGGGGCGAAGATCGACGCCGAGATCCGGCGCCTCAACGCGGACGCGGTGGACGCGATGAAGAAGCAGGGGCTCGAGGTCGTCTCGGTCTCTCCCGAGGAGTGGCGCCCGATCCTGGAGCGGAGCTGGTCCGTGATCCGCGGCGAGGTCGTCTCCGCCGAGTTCTTCGACGAGGTGAAGGCCGCGCGAGACGCGTGCCGCTCGGATGTCGCGTCGGCGCCCGGCAAGGGGCGCTGACCGGAACGGGTCCGCAAGGCGGTCGAGAAGCTCTCGTTCCAGGAGGTGCTGGGCGAGGAGGTGAAGCTCCCGAAGGGCTCGCCGCTCGACCTCGTGCCGTGAGCCGCTCCCGCCGAGGGGTGTTCGCTCTCCGGGCATGAGGCGAGCGGGCCGGCGAAGCCGTCGTGCTCGCCGAGGCAGCATCGACCCCGCGGGAAGGCAGCTCGCGGCGGCCTCGATGTGCGCGCTCGACCCGCCCTGCCGCATCCGCCGGCAGCACGTGCCTCCCTGGTTGGCAGCCCCGCCGTTTCCATGCGGGCTCGCGGAACGGAACACCGCGTGCAGACCCCCGACGTGAGGGCCCGGCGTGCTCGGCCGGGTCCGCCACACGGAGGCGGCATGCGGACCCTGGAGCGGCTCTCTCATCTTTCGCGCATCGGCGACATCCTCGCGTTCTTCGGGATCGCGGACACGGCGGGCGTGCTGGGCGAGCACGGGCGGACGATCCTCGGGCTGTGGGCGCGCGAGGTCGCCGCGATCGACGACGCGCGTCCGATTCCCGGCGAGGCTGAGCTGCTGCAGCGCTATGGGACGGCGCTCCGGGGCGCATACGAGGCGGTCGCCCTGCCGGCGCGACGAGGCGCGCGCGGGTGGTGCGTCATCGACGGCGGAGAGCGCTCGACGCGTCCCGTCTAAACGACCGAGCGCGATTCGGAAACACCGGGAAGGTTCCGTTCGCCCTGAGCGTAGGGGCGCGCAGCGCCCCGAAGTCGAAGGGCGCCAGCGTTCCAAGGCGCGTGCTTCGACTCCGCGCCCGCTGATGCGGGCCACGAACGGGGGTTCTGGTGATCGCGAATCGTGCTCGCCCGTTTAGGCGACGGTCTCCGTTCCGGCCTTCGGCTCGACCAGCTTCGGCTTCGGGCGCGGCTGCTTCGCCGTGCTCACGTGCATGAACGCCTCGACGTCGACGTGATCCCGGGCCCCGAGAGGCCGGAGCTTCTCGAGGAGCAGCTCGGTCGACGCGAGGAGGGCCGAGTACGTGGACCAGTTGGGCTCTGCGGCGTAGGCGAGCTCGAGGCCGAGCCGCTGCGCAACCTCGCAGGCGAAGCGCGGGCGGAGCAGCATGTCGAGCTCCGGCCGCGCGAGGAACGGCAGGAGCGTGACGACCGTCCACGAGGATTCGCGCGGGGGGCCCGGGAGCAGCGCGGCGACCGCCGCGGCGAGCGCCTCGAAGCGGGACTGCTCGGGCGCCTTCGTCGCGAGGAAGTCGAACAGCGCCGCGAAGAATCCGCGCGCGCCGGCGGGATCCTTCAGGGCGTCCTCGAACGAGATCTTCTCCACGTCCCTGTGCAGGGGGCGGACCTGTCGCTCCACCCGCAGGGTACGCTCGACGAGTCCGGCGACGTCGTCCGCCGCGAGGAGCCGCTCGCCCTCGCCGCGCCCGAGCGTCTCGACGAACGCCTCGTGCGCGCGGCGCCAGCGGGCGGCACGCTCGCCCTTCTCCGTGTCGCTCCCGACGTACTTCGGGTCCGCGAACCCGAGCGGGAAGACCTCGACGAAGCGCGCGACCGCGTCCGCGTGGGAGAGCCACGAGCCGGCGCGGCCGTAGCGGCCGGTCTTCGCGTCGAGCGCGAAGCCGGACAGGCCGGAGAGCCAGGCGTTCGCGCTCGTCGACGGAGTGAGGAGTGGCCGAGCGATGGGCAGCCGCAGCTTCGTCGCGAACCGCGCGTCGCTCGTCGCGAAGAAGACGTGGACGGCCTTGGGCTCGAGCGCCACGATCTTGCCGAGGCCCAGCGAGGCGTGCTGCACCAGCATTCCGTTCTCGAGATCGCTCATGTCGGCCCTTTTCGTTCGGTGCTCACGCGGTCGGCACTCGTCGCGTCCTGCGGACCCGGCGGCACGCAGGCGGCTCGTCATGGCACGAAGTGGCGTGAATGGCTGCCGTGTCGCTCACGGCGGCGTGGAGGGCGGCGCAGCTTCCGTCGCCGGGATGGTTGTATACCATCGCGCGCCCCCGCGCTCGTCGCCGGTGGGTGCGAATGTGCCGCCCGCATCTCGCGGCATATCCTTCACCCGCCGCGTGTTCTCCCCGCTGGAGCGGAGCGGGCACGGGCTGGTGGCTCCACGTTCACGGACCGGGCTGCGTGCACGCGTTTCGGGCAGCCCGCGCTGAGCAGGCGGGCGCTGCGGGGTGTATGTCTTCGGTCATGATCTCCTGGAGCCGGACGCTGGACGGGTGGGCGGTGAACCTCGACGGGACGGACGCGGCGCGCGAGTTCACGCTGCCGCGCATCGAGCTGCACTCCGGCGCGCAGGGCTGGACGTGCGTCTGCCATCTCCCGGACGGCACCTCGCGGCAGGTGCCCCTCGGGCCGGCGCCGAGCGCCGCCGCGGCGAAGCGGGCGGGCGTCGAGGAAGCGCTGCTCGTGTTCGGGGCGCGGTACGAATCGGAGCTCCGTGTGCTGCTCTGATGCCGCCACATTCGGCCCGGAGCCCGGCGATTGCCGTGCGCCCGGCCCGTGGCGGGTGTATGGACGAGTTGAAGCGCCCACTCGGCTCGAAGGGAAAATCCAATGAACGACATCTTCCGTGAGCTGAAGGGCCGGATGCGGAACCTCGACCGGATCCTCGTGGACCGCGGCCTCGGCAACATGGAGTTCGCCCAGGCGGTGAGCAGGCTGCACCGCGCGGCGCGCAAGGGCGACCGCTCACGCGCGCCGAGCGACGATCTGCGGATCCTCCTCGAGCGCGCCGAGGTCCTCGCGCAGGCTGTCTGAGCTCGCGCGCGGGTCCAGCCTTCCCCGTCACGGCTTCACGCAACACCGCATCACGCGCGACGAGCGTGGGCGCCTTCGCGCTCGGCCTGAACCCGTCCGCGCCGAAAGGACACGAGAGATGAAGAATCGCTTCGGTGTGAGGATGCCCGTGACCGAGGACCCGAAGGTCCTCGAGGTCGCGGCGCTGCACGTGAAGGAGATCGCCGAGAAGGACTACGAGACGGAGGTGGTCGGCGCCGCGCTGCCGGTCGTGCTCGACTTCCACGGCGGCAAGGAGTCGAAGGCGTGCGAGGAGCTCGCCCCCAGGTTCGCGGCGGTGGCCGAGAAGTTCGCCGGCAAGGTCCGCTTCCTGAAGGTCCTGCGGGCGGCGAACGCCGAGCTCGCCTCGAAGCTCGGCGTCACTGCGAGCCCGACGCTCGTCTTCCTCCAGGGCGGGAAGGAGAAGGGGGAGCGGTTGAGCGGGGAGGACATCAAGCGGACGGCGCTGAAGGCGCGGGTCGAGGCGATGCTGGGCGTCACGCCTGTCCCGGTGTAGCGCCTCCCTGAAAGGTGCAGCGCCTCTCCGAAAACGAAGAAGCCCGGCCTCACGAGGCCGGGCTTCCGTGCTTTCAGGTAAAGCCGACTAGACCGGGCGGACGTTCGCCGCCTGGAGGCCCTTCGGGCCCTTGTTCACGTCGAACGACACCTTCTGGCCCTCGGCGAGGGTGCGGAACCCCTCGGCGGCGATGGCGGTGTGGTGACAGAAGACGTCCTCGCCCCCGTCATCCTGCGTGATGAATCCGAAGCCCTTGCCATCGTTGAACCACTTCACGGTACCGGTAGCCATTACTGGATGACTCGTTTCTTCTCATGTTCGCGAACGGCAAAGACCGCTCGGTCCCGGCCCGGAGTTGGGATGGGGAGGGGCACCTCTACCCTGATCGGGCCGTGAAGTCGAGCGCGCGCCCTTCGAGGTGGGCCGGAGCAACGCGCGCCCACCCGAACCATATCAGCTCGTACAGCGCTCGAACGGATCGTCCATCAGCTTCGCTTATAGAGCATCCGTTCTTGCTGGGAGCGCTCCGCGATCGCCGGGTGCATCATCTCGCGGTCGATCGGAGGGCACACCATGGAGCAACTGAGGGCAGATGCAGCAGGGGCGACCTTCGCCATCGCGGTGGTCGTCGTCGGCACTCCTCTCGTCGCGGCGCTGATGATGCCGCTCGTGCTTCCGGCGGTCGTCGTGGCCGCCGCGCTCGCGTGGCGGTCCTCCCCGTGACCCGGTCGGGCGGAGGCTCGACCAGCGAGCGCCCCTCTGGGCTCCGGCGCCTGCGCCCGTGCCCGGGTGCGTCCCGACGATAAGAACAGGGCGAGGGAGGGACCATGCGCGCATCCCGTTTCGCGTCCGGCGCGTTCCTCGCCGCGCTCGTCGCCGCGCTCGACTCCGCCCGGGCGGGCGCGGCGCCGGCGTGCCCGCCGACGGCCGAGGACGTCCTCGGGCCGTTCTACCGGCCGGATGCGCCGGTTCGAACGAGCGTGGGCAAGGGGCATGTGCTTCGCGGGACGGTCAGGTCGTCGGCCGATTGCAGCCCCATCCCGGGTGCGCGCGTCGAGCTGTGGCTCGCCGGTCGGAACGGCTACGACGACGCGCACCGGGCGACCGTGATCGCCGATGCCGAGGGCCGCTACCGGTTCGAGAGCGAACCGCCCGGAGAGGTCGAGCGCCGCCCGCCGCACATCCACGTCCGCGTCGCGCACCCGGGGCACCGGACGCTCGTGACCCAGGAGTACCCCGCGCAAGGGAAGGCCGAGGAGACGTTCGATCTCGTGCTCAGCCCGGCGCGGTGAGGGCGCGCGCCGCAGCGCGATCGCTCACCTCGTCACCGGACCGGGACGGCGCCCGGGGGGCGCTTCGCGCGCGGACGAGCGTCCCCAGGAGCGCCAGCGAGCGGGCTGCCCGGGGGACCTCGAGGAGGCGCTGGATGCCCGTGAACGCTCGATTGCAGGGGAACCCGTCCGGACCCTCGTCCCGGCCGTCGAGTCCCTGTACGTCCTCCTGCGCGCGGGCGCCGACTGGCGCCCGGGTTCGCGCTCTTGCGCTGGAGACCATCGATGACGATTCGAGCCCTTGCCGCCTCACTGCTGGCCATTCCGCTCGTGGCCGCCGCCGCGGGTCCGACCGGGAAGGCGGCGCTGAAGAACGCCGAAGGGAAGGAGGTCGGGACCGCCACGTTCACGCCGGCGAAGGACGGCGTGAAGGTTCAGGTCCAGGTCGCGAATCTCTCTCCCGGGAAGCACGGCATCCACGTCCATGCGGTGGCGAAGTGCGAGCCGCCCGACTTCAAGTCGGCGGGCGGGCACTTCAACCCCACGGGGAAGAAGCATGGCCTTCACAGTCCCGAGGGCGCCCACGCCGGCGACATGCCGAACCTCACCGTCGGGAAGGACGGCAAGGCCAAGGCCACCTTCACCGCGAAGGGCGCGACCCTGGGTGAAGGCGAGGGCTCGCTCTTCGGGCCCGACGGCACGGCGCTCGTCATCCACGCCGACCCGGACGACGAGAAGACCGATCCCGCGGGCAACTCGGGCGCGCGCATCGCCTGTGGAGTCATCGAGAAGAAGTGAGGCGGCACGTCCGGTCGCCGCCCCACTCCATCAGAGACACCGGCCGTCGGGAAGACGACGCTCGTCCTTCGCCTCGTCGCGAGGGCGACCGGTCACGCCGCCGCGGGAGCCGCCGCGACGGCCTTCTTCACGGCCTCGAGCTCGATCGCGATCTCGACCTTCTCGCCGACGAGCACGCCGCCCGCCTCGAGCGCGGCGTTCCAGACGAGCCCGAACTCGCGCCGGTCGAGGGCTGCCTTCGCGGAGAACCCGGCGCGCTCGTTGCCCCACGGATCCTTGCCGGTCCCGGCGAACTCCGCGTCGAGCGTCACCTCCCGGGCGATGCCGTGGAGCTCGAGCTCGCCGGTGACGCGGTATCCCTGCCCGATCTTCTCGATGCGCGTGGAGCGGAAGGAGAGGTGCGGGTAGCGCGCGACGTCGAGGAAGTCCGCGGAGCGGAGGTGCGCGTCGCGGTCCGCCACCTGCGTGTCGATGGAGGCCGCGTCGATGCGCACCTCCACGGACGACCGGCTCGGGTCCTGCTCGTCGAGCTCGATGGCGCCCGACCACTTCGCGAAGCGCCCGTGCACCTTCGAGATCACCATGTGACGGACCCAGAAGTGGATGGCGGAGTGGCTCGTGTCGATGTCCCAGCGGTTCGTCATGTTGGTTCTCCCTCGTGAGGAGGAGCGTCTCGCTCCTGACGAGGGGAATCTGTCGCCGTTCCCAATGCTGCGCAATCAGCTTCGCAGCACATCTCTGTTCCGAGGGGGGAACGATGCGCGTGCGCGGTCAAGGCGTCTGTGTCGGCGCGCCCGGGCGTGCGGCCCCAGTCTGAGCGGCGCGGACCGCGGCCCTCGCCTCGGCCCCGGTGAGGGGCCGCGCGTAGAGCGGCGAGCCCGGCTGCTGCAGGCGCCCTCCGTCGCGGAGCCCGCCCGTGTCGACGGCGACGAAGCCGATCTCCTCGACGAGCCTCGAGACGATCTGCTTCGCCTGCGCGTCGTCGCCCGCGAGCAGGATCGCGGTGCGCTCGTCGAGCGGGAGCTCCGGGCGTCCCCTGCTCGCGAGGTCCTTCGAGAACAGCGTGTTGAATGCCTTGACGAGGCGGGCCCCGGGGAGCGTCCGGAGCATCTCCTCGCTCGAGGTCGAGTCGCCGAGGTCGTACGTGGACAGGTCGGGGCGGTACGGATTCGTCGCGTCGATCACGATCTTTCCCGCGAGCCGCTCCGCGGGCAGGTCCTCCCGCGTACGCCAGGGCAGCGCGAGGAGGACCACGTCGCCGAACGCGGCCGCCTCGTCCACGGTCATGGCACAGGCCTTCTCTCCGAGCTGCGCGGCCTGCTCGCGCAGCGACTCCGGTCCGCTCTTGTGGCTGAGCGCCACCTCGTGCCCGGCGGCCGCGAACAGGCGCGCCGCCGTCCCGCCGATGTTTCCGGATCCGATGATCCCGATCTTCATGGTGTCCTCCTGGACGGCGCTCGAAACATAGCGTCGCCCGGCGGCTGCCGCGCGGCCCGTCGCGCCCTTTGCCCCCTCGCTCGCCAGGCTCCATCTCGCTCGCCGGCGATCGGAGGGCGGCACGTCGTCGAGCGGGCGCGCGGCGGCTCGAGGTGCGGTCGTTCGTCGCCACGCGAGGCTTCGCCTTGCGATCGACTCCGCAAGGACCAAGAATGCGCACCGGCGGTGCAGGCATGGCCGACAGGATCCTCGTCTTCAACGCAGGCTCGTCGTCGCTCAAGTTCTCTCTGTTCGTCGAGCGCGGCCGGGAGCTCGCGCTCGACGTGCGAGGCCAGGTCGAGCGGATCGAGGGCGAAGGCCCCGCGCGCTTCATCGCGCGGCGCCCGGACGGGCAGGTGGTGGAGGAGCGTCACTGGGCGGAGAAGGCGTACGTCGGCCACGCCGGGGCGGTGAGGGCCGTCCTCGCGTTCGTCCGCGGCGCGCTCGGGGACGATGCGCTCGCCTGTGTGGCGCACCGGGTGGTGCACGGCGGCGCCGTGTTCACCGGGCCCGCGCGGATCGACGATGCGGTGCTGGCGCGACTCCAGACCTTCGTCCCGCTCGCGCCCCTGCACCAGCCGCACAACCTCGCCCCCATCCGGCTCCTGCGCGAGCTCGACCCGTCGCTTCCGCAGGTGGCCTGCTTCGACACCGCCTTCCACCGCACCATGCCCGAAGTGGCCGAGCGGTTCGCGATCCCCGAGGAGCTGCACCTGGCGGGCCTGCGCCGCTACGGCTTCCACGGGCTCTCGTACGAATTCGTCGCGTCGGTGCTCCCGTCGCTCGCCCCCGCTGCCGCGCACGGCCGGACCGTCGTCATGCACCTCGGCAACGGCGCCAGCATGTGCGCCCTGCGGGGCGGGCGCAGCGTCGCGACGACGATGGGGTTCAGCGTGCTCGACGGGCTGTGCATGGGGACGCGCCCCGGCTCGCTCGACCCCGGGGCGGTGCTCTGGCTCGCCGAGGAGCGCGGCCTCGCACCCCGCGCGATCGAGCATCTCCTCTACGACCAGTCCGGCCTGCTCGGCGTGTCGGGGATGACGAGCGACATGCGCACGCTGCTCGCCTCGTCCGATCCGCGCGCGCGCCTCGCCGTGGACCTGTTCGTCTACCGGATCGTGCGCGAGCTGGGCTCGCTCTCCGCCGCGCTCGGAGGTCTCGACGCCGTCGTCTTCACGGGCGGCATCGGCGAGAACGGCGCCGCGATCCGCGAGCGCACCTGCCGCGACGCCGCCTGGCTCGGCGTGGAGCTGGACCCGGCCGCCAACGTCGCGGGCGGCCCGCGGATCTCGACGGACCCTGGCACGACGTCGGCGTGGGTGGTCCGCACCGACGAGGAGCTCATGATCGCGCGGCACGCGCGGCGGCTCATGGAAGAGGCGCCGGCGCAGGAGGAGGCAACCGTGACCTCGAGAGCACCGATCCTGGAGGGCGCGAGCGCGCTGTCGGCGTTCGGTCCTGCCCGGTCCACCGTCCCGGGCGCGCCGCTGGCGCCGGAGGAGGTGCGCCGCATCGACGCCTTCTGGCGCGCGTGCAACTACCTCGCGCTCGGCATGATCTACCTGCAGGAGAACCCGCTCCTGCGCGAGCCGCTTCGCCCCGAGCACGTCAAGAACCGTCTGCTCGGTCACTGGGGCGCGAGCCCGGCGCTCTCCTTCGTCTACGCGCACCTGAACCGCATCATCCGCGCGCGGAACCTCGACCTGCTCTTCATGGCGGGACCGGGGCACGGCGCGCCGGGCGTGCTGGGCCCCCTCTACCTGGAGGGCACCTACTCCGAGGTCTACCCGGACAAGAGCCTCGACGAGGAGGGGCTCCGGCGCTTCTTCAAGCAGTTCTCGTTCCCGGGCGGCATCGGCAGCCACTGCACCCCGGAGACGCCCGGCTCCATCCACGAGGGCGGCGAGCTCGGGTACGTGCTCTCTCACGCCTGCGGCGCCGCGTTCGACGACCCGGACCTCATCGTCGCCGCCGTCGTCGGCGACGGCGAGGCGGAGACCGGCCCCCTCGCCACGTCGTGGCACGTGAACAAGTTCCTGAACCCGATCCGCGACGGCGCCGTCCTGCCGGTGCTGTCGCTCAACGGGTACAAGATCAACAACCCGAGCCTGCTCTCCCGCATCCCGCCGGAAGAGCTCGAAAGCCTGCTGCGCGGGTACGGCTGGACGCCGTTCCTCGTCGAGGGGTCGGATCCGGACTCGATGCACCAGGCGATGGCGGCCACGCTCGACCGCTGCGTGGAGGCGATCCGCGGCGCGCAGGCCGAGGCGCGCCGGACCGGCGTCGCCGCCCGTCCGCGCTGGCCCATGATCGTCCTGCGCTCGCCCAAGGGCTGGACCGCGCCGCCCGAGCTGGACGGTCACATGCTCGAGGGCTCGTGGCGGGCGCACCAGGTCCCCATCCCCGGCGTGAAGACGGATCCCGCCCGGCTGGCCGTGCTCGAACGCTGGATGCGGAGCTACCGGCCCGAGGAGCTCTTCGAGGCGGCGGGCGCGCCGGTCCCCCTCGTCCGCGAGGTCGCCCCGAAGGGATCGCGACGCATGGGCGCGAACCGGCGCGCGAACGGCGGGCTGCTCAAGAAGGCGCTGCGCCTCCCGGACTTCCGGAGCTACGCGGTCGAGCTGCCGGGGCCGGGCAAGGCGCAGGCGGAGAACACGCGTCCGCTCGGCGCCTTCCTGCGCGACGTGATGCGCGCCAACGGGGACCGCTTCCGCGTCTTCGGCCCCGACGAGACCACCTCGAACAGGCTCGACGCGGTGTACGAGGCATCGCGGAAGCTCTGGCTCGCGGAGACCTTCCGCGAGGATGCCGATGGCGCCCAGCTCGCGCCCGACGGCCGCGTGATCGAGATGCTCTCGGAGCACACGCTCGAGGGAATGCTGGAGGGGTACCTGCTGACCGGGCGCCACGGGTTCTTCTCGTCGTACGAGGCGTTCGTCCACATCGTGGACTCGATGTTCAACCAGCACGCGAAGTGGCTCTCCGGGTGCAACCGCCTGTCGTGGCGGGAGGAGATCGCGTCGCTCAACCTGCTCGTCACCTCGACCGTGTGGCGGCAGGACCACAACGGCTTCACCCACCAGGATCCCGGGTTCCTCGACGTGGTGGTGAACAAGAGCGCGGAGGTGACGCGGATCTACCTCCCGCCCGACGCCAACTGCCTCTTGTCGGTGGCGGACCACTGCCTGCGCAGCGTGAGCTACGTCAACGTCATCGTGGCCGACAAGCAGCTTCACCTTCAGTACCTGGGCATGGACGCGGCCGTCGCGCACTGCGCCAAGGGCATCGGGATCTGGGAGTGGGCGAGCAGCGACGAGGGCGAGGCCCCCGACGTCGTCATGGCCTGCGCGGGCGACACCGCGACGCTGGAGGCGCTCGCCGCCACCGCCCTGCTGCGCGAGTCGTTCCCGGACCTGAAGCTCCGATTCGTGAACGTGGTGGACCTGTTCAAGCTCCAGCCGGACACGGAGCACCCGCACGGCCTGCCGGACCGCGACTTCGACTCCCTGTTCACGGAGGACGCGCCCATCATCTTCAACTTCCACGGGTACCCGTGGCTCATCCACCGGCTCGCCTACCGGCGCAGGAACCACGCGAACCTGCACGTGCGCGGCTACAAGGAGAAGGGGAACATCGACACGCCCCTCGAGCTCGCCATCGAGAACCAGGTGGACCGCTACAGCCTCGCGATGGACGTCATCGACCGCGTGCCGCGGCTGCGCAGCGCGGGGGCACACGCGAAGGAGCGGTTCCGCAACCGCCAGATCGAGTGCCGGCTGTACGCGCACGAGCACGGGATCGACCCCCCGGAGATCGGCGCGTGGCGGTGGCCCGCGGGCGGGCGGTGACGCCTGCGGTCGCGGCGCCCGGCGTACAGGGGCCCCGGACGAGCGCCAGCACCCGTGCGTGTTCGGAGTCGTTCTCGCGCGCGAACGGCACACGCGGGCGTGCGCCGGCGTCTGCGCTTCTGCGCCCCTCCGACAGGTCGGCGCCCGGTCGCGGTTCTGCGGCGAGCACGGTCCGAGGGGGCCCCTTCCCCGGCCCCTCGGTGGCGCCCCGCCGATCTGCGCGGCGGGATCCGGTCAACTGGCTGGCGCGGTCAGCTGCCGACGGCCGCCGCCACCCGCTGGCTGGCGCCGCCCAGCACGACGCTCACCTCATGGGTCCCGCCGTCGTCCACGAGCGCGATCGCGCGAGGATCGACCGCGAGGCCATCGAGCCGTGCCGCGTCGATCCCGCGGCAGCGGTGCTCGGGGTTCGTGACGGAGATCTCGTACCGCGTCCGGCCGAAGCGCCAGGTGATGGCGTACTCGGGCCAGGCGGCGGGGATGCACGGGTCGAGCTCGAACGTCTCGCCGTGCCGGCGGAGCCCGAGGATGCTCTCGAGCCCGGCGCGGTACATCCAGCCCGCGGACCCCGTGTACCAGGTCCACCCCGCTTGCCCGGCGTGGTCGGGATGCGCGCAGACGTCGCCGGCGAGGACGTACGGCTCGCCGCGGTAACGCGCGACGTCAGGACCCGTGCGCGTGTGGTTCACCGGGTTCAGCATGTGGAACAGCTCCGTCGCCTCGTCGCCGCTCCCGAGCTTCGCGAGCGCCATCACGATCCAGGCGGCCGCGTGCGTGTACTGGCCGCCGTTCTCCCGCACGCCGGGTGGATAGCCCTTGATGTACCCCGGCGACTGCGCCGAGCGATCGAACGGCGGCGTGAGCAAGAGCACGACCTGCGCCCCTCGCCGCACGAGGTGCGTGCGGACCGAGTCCATCGCGCGGTCCGCGAAGCGGGGCGGCACCGCTCCGGAGAGCACCGCCCAGGACTGCGCGATCGAGTCGATCGCGCACTCGTCGCTCTGCGCCGAGCCGAGCGGCGTACCGTCGTCGTAGTACCCGCGCCGGTACCACTCCCCGTCCCATGTCCGTTCCAGCGCGGACGCGAGGCGGACCGCCTCCGCGCGGTAGCGACCGGCGCGGACGGTATCTCCGCGCGCGGTGCACAGCGGCGCGAACTCGGAGAGGACGGCGTGGAGGAAGAAGCCGAGCCAGCCGCTCTCGCCGCGCCCCTCCCTTCCCACCCGGTTCATCCCGTCGTTCCAGTCGCCGCTCCCCATGAGCGGCAGGCCGTGGGCGCCCGAGGTGAGCCCGCGGTCGAGGGCGCGCACGCAGTGCTCGAAGAGCGATCCCTCCTCGGTGGAGACGCCGGGCTGCGCGTACGCGTCGTGCGCGTCCGGCGCGAGCGGCGGGCCCTCGAGGAACGGGACGCGCTCGTCGAGCACGCCTCCGTCCCCCGTGGTCCGGACGTAGTGCGCGACCGCGTACGGCAGCCAGACGAGATCGTCCGAGCAGCGGGTGCGCGTCCCGCGTCCGCTCGGCGGGTGCCACCAGTGCTGGACGTCGCCCTCGCGGAACTGCCGCGCCGCCGCCCGGAGGAGGTGCTCGCGCACGAGCGCAGGCCGCGCCAGCGCGAGCGCCATCGCGTCCTGGAGCTGATCGCGGAAGCCGAACGCCCCGCCGGGCTGGTGGTAGCCGGTGCGAGCCCACATCCGGCAGGAGAGATCCTGCTGGAGGAGCCAGCGGTTCATGAGGACGTCGAAGGAGTCGTCGGGGGTCCGGACCTGCACCGCGCCGAGGGTCTCGTCCCAGCCGCGCGTCACCGCCTCGAGCGCGGCGTCCGCGGCCTGGGTGCGGCCGTGCCGCGCGATGAGCTCCCGGACGTGCGTCACGTCCCTTCCTTCGCCGACGAGGAACACGACGCGCCGGGTCTCGCCCGGCTCGAGGACGACGCCGACGTGCAGCGCCGCGCAGGGGTCGAGCCCGGCCCCGAAGCGAGCGGGGAGCGCTTCCAGCCCGAGCGCCGCCGGCCGCGCGAGCGAGCCGTTCCGGCCGAGGAAGGAGGTGCGGTCGCCGGTCGCCGAACGCAGCCGGCCGCTCGCGTGGGCGAAGGCGACCCGGCCGGCGAACTCGTGGTTCCACGCGTTCGTGGCGAGGACCGCCCCGGTCGCCGCGTCCTGCTCGGTGACGACGTGCTGGCTCTGGCCGGCCCGCGGCGGTCCGAGGACCCACTCGGTGTAGGCGAAGACGGAGAGATGTCGCGGGAGGCGGCTCTCGTTCGTCACCGTCAGCACCGAGAGCTTCACGGGGTCCGCCGCGTCCACGAAGATCTCGAGCGCATGGCGGATGCCGCGCGTCGCGCGCGCGAAGCGGGTGACCCCGGCGCCGTGCCGGATCACGAACCGGCCGCTCGCGCCGTCGCGGGGCAGCGGCCCCGGAGTGGGCGACCACGCCTCGCCGCTGTCGTCGTCGCGGACGAGGACGGCCTCGGAGGTCGGATCGCTGATGGGATCGTTCGCGAACGGCGTGAGGCGGTTCTCGCGGCTGTTCTCGGACCAGGTGAAGGAGGACCCCGACGCCGTGACGATCGTCCCGAAGGACGGGCTCGCGATGACGTTCGCCCAGGGCAGCGGCGTCTCCTCGTTTCCCTCGAGGACGATGACGTACTCCCGCCCGCCGTCGGCGAAGCCGCCGATCCCGTTCGCGAGCGCGAGCGGCGGCACCGCGGGCTCGGCCGCCGGCGCGCGCGCCGGGGCGGGCTTCTCGGGATACGTGAGGGCGAGCGCCGGCTCGGACGCAGGAGGGGCGGGTCGATCGAGCTGATGGGCGAGGGATCCCCGGCCGCCGCTCAGGACGGCGCGCGCCGCGCCGGAGAGGAGGAGGCGCTCGGTCTCGCTCATCCGGTCGCCGCGCAGCAGGTACGCGCCGCCCTGCCGATGCTTCCACGTTCGCCAGGGCCCCTCGTCGAGGAGGGCGGCGAGCTGGGCGTGCACCTCGTCGAGGTAGCTCACCTGGTGCTCGTTCAGGATCACGACGTCCGCGCTGAGCCCCTTCAGGCGCCAGTACTCCTGCGCCTGCAGGACCTGCCGGACGAGCCCGAGGTCCGTGTCCGAGACGACGCGCACGAGCAGGATGGGGAGATCGCCGGACACGCCGTGGCCCCAGAGCCCCTCCTGGCCGAGCGTGTTCCGCGCGAGGATCTCGGGCCCCGGGCGCAGCGAGGCGTCGGCGTAGAGCACGCGCGAGGCGAGGCGCTCGAAGAGGAGGGCCTCCTCGCTCGAGATGCCGAGGTGGTGCAGCCTGGAGCGCGCGTGCGCGAACGCGAGCGCGAACGTCCGGGCGGTGGCGGTCGGGTCGTGGTAGCGCTGCGCGAGCGCGAGGGCCGTCTCCCGGCTCGACGCCATCCCGGTGGCGAACGACAGCCTCACGACGGCGCCGGGGGCGAGGCGCACGCGCTGCCGCAGGCTCACGATGGGATCGAGCAGGACCCCGGTCGTGCCGGAGAGGGGGCGCCCGTCGAGCGCCTGCGGATCCTCCGGGCCGCGGCCGCGGCCGAGGAAGCGGCCGCGATCGCTCTCCCACTCCACCGGGCCCTGCGTCCGGCCCTCCTGGCCGATGACGTGCACGGCGAAGACCTCGGCGTCGTCCGGGGCGCGCGGCCGGCGCCGGCAGAGCAGCGCGTTGCTCTCCGCGACATACTCGGACTCGACGAAGAGCTTGCCGAAGGCGGGGTGGGCGAGGTCGTCGGCGTTCGGCGCGAGGACGATCTCGGCGTAGCTGGTGATCTCGAGCTCGCGGGCGCGATCGCCGTGGTTCGTCACCTCGAGCCGGCGCACCTCGACGTCGTCCTCGGGCGAGACCGCGACGTCGAGCCGCGTCCCGATCTCGCCGTCCTTCCGCTGGAAGGTCGCCTTCTCCATAGTGAACGTGACGACGTCGTCCTTCGCGTCGGTCGCGGTCGGGTGATGCGTCGCGGACCAGACCCGTCCGCTGCGGACGTCGCGGAGGTAGAGGTACTGGCCGCCCGGATCGCGGGTCGCGTCCTGGCGCCACCTCGTGACGGCGCGCCCGCGGCAGAAGCTCGTGCCGCCGCCCGCGTTCGTGACGACGGCGGTGTAGTTGCCGTTCGACAGGAACTGCGCGTGCGGGAACGGCGTGTGCGGCGAGCGGAAGCGGCGGACCGCCGCCGGCGGCAGCGGCGCTGCGACGCGCGCCTCCTCGTCCGGCCGCGGCCGGAGGAGCGCCGCGTGGCGGGGCACGCGTTCCTGGAGGAGCAGCTCGGTCGCCTGCACGCGGGGATCCGCGTGGAAGCGCTCCACCATCCGGTTGCCCGAGAGCGCGCCTGCGATGGCGGTGAGGGTCATCCCCTGGTGGTGGGCGAGGTACGTCCGGACGATCGTCCCCTTGGTGCGGGCGGGCCCAGGGGCGTCCGCCTCGGGCTCCTCCGGGCGCCGCGGCGTGTAGTCGATCGCCTCGAAGTAGCCGTACGTCGCGAGGAGGCCTTCCCGCGCGAGGCGGCGGAGGTTCGCCGCGGCCGCGGTGGGGTGGACGAGGGCGGCGAGCGCGGTCGCGTAGGGCGCGACCACCAGCTCGTCGGCGAGGCCCCGCTTCATGCCGAGCCCCGGGACGCCGAACGCCTTGTACTGGTAGTTGCCGTGGTGATCGACGAGATCGTAGGCGCACTCCGAGATCCCCCACGGCACTCCACGCTCGGCGGCGTAGTCCCGCTGCCGGCGCACCGCCATCCGGCAGGTCTCGTCGAGCAGCGTCTCGGGGGTGCTGCGCATCACGAGCAGCGGCATGAGGTACTCGAAGAGCGTCGCGCTCCACGAGAGGAGCGTCGGGTTCCCGTGCACGCCCGTGACGGACCGGCCCAGGTGGAACCAGTGCTTCTCCGGGAGATCGCCCTTCGCGATCGCGATGAAGCTCGCGAGGCGCGCCTCCGAGGCGAGGAGGTCGTAGTAGGAGGGATCGAGCCGGCCGGGCCCCTCCGCGTCGGCGGCGCGGTAGCCGATCGCGAGGAGGCTCCGCTGCGGGTCGTAGAGGAACCGGAAGCTCATGCCGTCGGCGAACGCGGCGGCACGCCGCGAGAGGCTCTCGAGCTGCTCGGAGGGATCGCTCGGGCCCCCGTCGCGCGGACCGGGCTCGCGTCCGAGCCGGCGGAGCCCCTCGGACACGGCGATGAGCGCGCCGGCGAGGTTGCCGCTGTCCACCGTCGAGACGTAGCGGGGCGGGAGCGGCGCGAGGCTCACCGTGTCGTACCAGTTGAAGAGGTGCCCCTCGTGCCGCTCGAGCCCCTCCATCGTCGTGAGCGTCGCGTCGATCCGCTCGACGAGCTCGCCGGTCGGGATGATGCCGAGATCGTGGGCCGCCAGCGTGGAGAGGAGCCCCATGCCGATGTTGGTGGGCGAGGTCCGGTGCGCGGTCCTCGCAGGCGACTCCTGGAAGTTGTCGGCGGGCAGGAAGTGATCCTCCGGGCCCATGAACGCCTCGAAGTACTTCCACGTCGTGCGGGCCACGCCGAGGAGGAACTGGCGATCCTCCGGCCCGAGCTCCGCGTCGCGCTCCGCGATCGGCTGGGAGAGGCGGTACGCGACGAGCGGCGCGACCGCCCACAGCGCGAGCAGGGGCGCCGCCACGGCGAGCGCGTCGGGACGCCAGGCGGAGACGAGGGTCACGCCGGCTAGTGCGATCGCGGGGCTCGCCGCCATCGCGACGAGGAACGATCGCGGGCCCGTTCCCTTCTCGAGCCCGGCGCCACGCGCCGCGCTCGCTGCGGCGGTCTCCCACTCGAGCAATCGCCGCCGCGTGATCGCGACCCGGACGAGCGTCACGAAGATCGCGTGCACCATGGCGTAGGCCTGGTTTGCGAGGAAGGCGAGCTGCAGCACGACGCGCGCCGCGGTGCCCGCCGCGTCCTCCGCGAGCCCGCGCAGGAAGGCGCGCAGCGGCTGGTGCCGCTTCGGGCCGGCGAGCGCCTCGAGCGCGAGCGGGTAGAACGGGAACGCGAGGGTCGCCACCACGGCGGCGGTCCAGATGACGGGGCTCCCCGGCAGCACCGTCCAGCCGAGGAGGAGCAGGACCACGGTCGCGGGCGCGAGCTGCGTGCGCCGCAGGTTGTCGAAGATCTTCCAGCGCGCGATGAGGGGGAGGCGGTTCCGGGCGAGCCCCGCGCGCGTCGGGACGAGCGGCAGGAGCCAGCCGAGGATCTGCCAATCGCCCCGCGTCCAGCGGTGCTGGCGGCGCGCGTGGGCGAGGACGCTCGAGGGGTAGTCGTCGACGACCTCGACGTCGGTCACGAGCCCGGTCCGGGCGTGGATGCCCTCGAAGAGGTCGTGCGAGAGGAGCGCGTTGTCGGGGACGCGCCCCGTGAGCGCCGCCGTGAAGGCGTCGACGTCGTAGAGCCCCTTGCCCGTGAAGCTCCCCTCGCCGAAGAGGTCCTGGTAGGTGTCCGACACGGCGGTGGTGTACGGGTCCACGCCGGTGTGGCCGGCGAAGATCCGCGCGAAGCGCGAGCCGGCGGCGCTCGCGGTGGTGACGCTGACGCGCGGCTGCAGGATCCCGTAGCCCTCGGTGACGCGCCCGGAGCGCGGGTCGAGGCGGGGGCGGTTCAGGGGGTGCGCGATGATGCCGACGAGCTTCTTTGCGCCGTCGCGCGGCAGGCGCGTGTCGGAGTCGAGGGTGATGCAGTAGCGCACGCGCGGGAGGACGCTCAGCTCGCCGACCTGCACGTCGTAGCTCGTGTCGGTCGCGCCGCGCAGGAGCCGGTTCAGCTCCTCGAGCTTCCCGCGCTTCCGCTCCCATCCCATCCACGCGTCCTCGGTCGGGTTCCACTGGCGCGCGCGGTGGAAGAGGAAGAACCGGTCGCCACGCCCTTCGCCGAGCCGGCCGTTCAGCGCCTCGATCCCACTGCGGGCGGCGGCGAGGATGGCGGCGTCCTCGGGCATGTCGCGGGAGGTGGCGTCCGCGAAGTCGCCCAGGATCGCGAAGTGGATGCGGGGGTCGAGGTTCCCGAGCGCGAGGACCTCGAGGTGCTCGAGCTGCTGCTCGACTCCCTCCGCGCTCGTGAGCAGCGTCGGCACGACCACCAGGGTCCGCGCGTCCTCTGGGAGCCCCTCGGACAGGTCGAGGCGCGGCAGCCGTCTCGGCGGAGCGAGGCGCGCCGCGAGGCGCTGGACGAGCGCAATGGCCACCTCGCTCGCGGGCAGGAGGAGGAGCAGCGCGACGCCCACCTGCGCCCAAGTGGAGCCGCCCTCGTGCCGGGCATACGCGACCCCGGCGGCGACGAGCGCCGCGGTCGCGAGCGCGATGGCGCCGAGGTACGCCGCCGTCGCGTGCGCGAAGGCGAAGCGCCGCAGGCTCCTCCTCGGGCCGGGGCGCCAGGCCACGTCGGCCTCGAGCTCCGGGCGCCCCTTGCCGATGAGGTGGTGCCCGACGTGCGCGGCACGTGCGCCCGGCCCCTCCGTCTCGGCCGCCTCACGCGCGCTCTCCACCGCGCGCAGGGCGACGCGCACCTGGGCCTCTCCGGTCCGTTCGGCGAGCTCCTCGACTGCCTGCCGGTAGCGGTCGCGGGAGAGGAACTCCATCCGCGCGTGCACGCCGGCGGGATCGCGCTGCAGCACCCGCTCGACGAGGCTCACGGCCTCGACGAACCGGGTCCAGTCGAGGGTGGAGCAGAGCCGCAGGCTCGTGACGACGTTCGCGACCGACACCTGCGCGGCGGCCTCGCGCTGGTGCTCGCCGCGGATCGCCTCCTCCGCCGTCTGCCCATCGACGCCGAGGTGCGCGTCGAGGCCGTTCCGGACCGCCGAGAGTCGCGGCCCGTACTCGCGCACGCGCTGGAGGAGCTGCACGACGAGCGCGGGATGGAGCGCGCGCGGCAGCGGCGGCGGCGAGCCCTTCCCAGCGGCGTCGATCCGCGCCACGTACGCGTCGGCAGCGCGCCGGGCCGCGCGGGCGGCGAGCGTCTCGTCCGCGAGCCGCCGGAGGTTCTCGACGAGGGCGAGCTTCAGCATGCTCGGCCACGCCCAGAGCTCGCCGATGGTGAGCGGGGCGACCGTCTGGAAGGCGTCGAGCCAGCGCACGAGCTGGGCGCGGTCGAGGCGGCTGTCGCTGTGGCGGATCAGCTCCACCGCGAGCGCGTAGACGCGGGCGTTCCCCGCCTGCTCGCGCGCGGCGAGCTTGGGCAGCTCGCGGTAATAACTGCGGGGGAGGTTCTGGCGGACGTCGCGGATCTCGGAGGCGACGAGGTGGAAGTTGTCGAGGAGCCACTCCGCCGCCGCCGTGACGAACTCGCCCCGGTGCACGTCGTCGGCGAGGGTGCGGTACGCCTCGCGCAGGAGGCGGACGTTGTCGTCGAACCGCGGGAAGACGCTCCGCGCCGCGCGTCGCGACGGATCCACCGTGAACCGGGCCGCGAGCGAGCGGGCCCGCTCGTCGAGCCGCTCGACGCTGAGCAGCTCATCGCGGAACGGCCTCTCGGGAGCCGCGGGCGCGCGGCGCGCCCTGCCGAAGAATGCCGAATCGAGCTTCGTTGCCAAGGAGACGCACCCTTCCGGACGGAAGTCAGCGCGTCATCGGGACGATGCGTTCGGCTGGCTCACCCTCGATCTAACACGCTCGCTACTTGGGCGCCGGCCCGCCCTTCGCGTCCTTCGCGGCGGCGCCGGGCTTCGCCGGATCGTGCTGCGCCTTGCCCTCCCGCTGTGCCGCGTTCTTCGCGGTCTTGGCGTCCGCCTTGGCCTTCAGGTCGGCCGTGGCCTGGGCTCTCGCCTCGGCCTGGGCCGGCGTGTCCACGTGCGGTGCAGCGTTCTTGTCCCCGAGATCCTTGAAGCCCATGATCGCCTCCATGCCTGCGCTGGTCGCGTGAGCTTGGAGTGTAACGGGTCCGGTGCGGAGTTACCCGGCGATCGAGGGCACGTCGCCAGAACGCAAGAACCCGGCCTCTGAGGAGGCCGGGCTCTCTTTGCTTCAAGCTGTCGCGATGGAGGCGATCAGGCGACGGGGCGGACGTTCGCCGCCTGCAGGCCCTTGGGGCCCTTCGTCACGTCGAACTCCACCTTCTGACCTTCGGCGAGGGAGCGGAACCCATCGGCGTTGATCGCAGTGTGGTGGCAGAAGACGTCCTCGCCCCCGTCCGCCTGCGTGATGAAGCCGAAGCCCTTCCCGTCGTTGAACCACTTCACGGTACCGGTTGCCATGTGTTGTTGGATCTCTTTTCTCTCTGTGAACGCGACGGCAGAGTGCCGCGCGGAGCTTCTGCCCTCCCGAGTGGGAGGGAGGGGCACCAGTAGTCGAAGCCCGCGCGGAAGTCGAGCGGGGCCCCGACATACCCGCGGCGACGGGTGACGAGCGCCGAGGCCATGCGCGGTGATCGGTGATATACGAGGGGAATCCGGGGAACATTGCCCGCCCTCCACGCCGTGAGCGACACGGCGGACTCACCGCGACACCCTTCGCCACGACGAGCCGCCTGCGCGCTTCAGGGTGCGCGGCGCGCTACGGGTGCACGATCGCGTGTGCGCCGACCGGAAGAGAGCAGACCATGAGCCGGGACCCACGAGGCGACTCGAAGACCATCACCCTGTTGGCGATCATCGCGATGGTGCGGAAGCACCTCTTCGGCTCGGCGTGGGATCCCTTGGCGCGTGGCGCCTGGTGCCGCAAGCAGCGCCGCCACCTGCGCGTGTCCGGCCACTCGGTCGTGTGGGTCCGCGGCGATGCGGTGCCGTGGGCAGAGTGGGGAGCGCGCCACGGCTACTTCGAGGTGCAGCGCATGGACGGGCTGCCCTACCTGCGCGCGCTCGGCGCGCCGGTGTGACGGCGGCACGGCATCGACCCGACCTCGGCTCATTCAGCCCGCGGCACACTGCCACAGGGTGAAAGCGCGCAGCGAACCAGGGCCCCACCACATCCGCACACAGGTCCCTCTTTCCTCGTTCACGGGCTACCGCGCGGGACGATTCTTTGCGATCCTCCTGCTCACGCGGCGAGGGAATCGAGGGGAAGCCCGTAGGTTCACTGCAAGTCGAGACGTTTCCGCGCCGCAGGCGGGATCGAAGATGTCGCACCGATCGGCGAACACGCCCAGCGGCTTCCAGGGCTCGATAGGAAGCGTTCCGCTCGCGGACCTGCTCCAGGTCTGGGCGATGAATCGCCTCTCCGGCTTGGTGACGGTGACGTCCGACGGCCGGTCCGGCCACCTGTACTTCGTCGACGGCGAGATCGTGCACGCCGAGGCGGACGGGCAGACGGGCGAGCCCGCAGTGCGCGTGATCCTGGGCTGGCCCGAGGGGACCTTCGAGCTCGCCCCGAACACCACCACGCTGAAGCACTCGATCCAGAAGAGCCTCAGCCACCTGCTCCTCGACGCCCACCGCGAGCTCGACGAGGCGCGCCGCGCGACGCCAGCGCCGAAGGCCCCGCCCCCGGCTGCCGCCCCTGCGAAGGAGACGCCCCGGCCGAGCGCGCTGGAGCAGATCCGCGCGATCCGCGGGGTGACCCAGCTCGTCCGCTTCGGGAAGGACGGCAGGCCCGTCGGCGACTCGGGACCGCAGGCCGACGCGCTCGCCGCGAAGGGGCTGTACCTCGCCATGACGCACGCCGCCTGCGTGGCCGCGGCGTTCGGGCTCCACGACCTCGGGATCGCGACGCTCCAGGGCGCGCGGGAATCGTTCGTCGTCGTCCACGGCCAAGGCAGCTACCTGTGCGTCGCCGTGAGCCCGGGCGTCCCGGTGGATTCCGTCATCGCGCGGCTCCGCGCCATCCTCGCCCGGCCGGCTGCATCGAGGTAGCCATGGACATGACGCCCACCCACCAGGCCGCGCTCCAGCAGCTCGCTGCGGTCCCGGGGGTGGTCGGGAGCATGGTCTTCGACCGCTCGGGCGCGGTGATCACCTCGGCCTTCCCGCCCGTCTTCGACACCGCCGGCCTGCTCCAGCTCGCGGCCGAGCTGTCCGCCGACGGGTACTTCCAGGAGTGGACCGCGGGGGAGCAGGCGGCGCTCGACCTGCGGTACGCCGATGGCCACGTGTCGATCCGATCGGTCGACGCCTCGTGGCTCCTCGTGCTCTGCACCCCGCAATCGAACGCGCAGCTCCTCGCCATGTCGCTGACCCAGGCGGTCCGGCGCCTTCGCATTCCCGTCGGGCCCGCGGCCGCTCCGCGCGGCGCGACCCCGCCGCCGGCTGCCTCCCCGCTCGATCAGCTGCGAGCCATCGTGGATGGCGAGCTGGGCGAGCACGCGGCCCAGGCGCTGGAGATCCTGGGGGCCGCAGGGACCAAGCGGAAGGACCTCCTGCGCGCCACGTCGGACGTCGAGAAGATGGTCCGTCTCTTCATCAGCAAGAAGAAGGCGGAGGAGATCGCGGAGCGGATGCGCGAGATCCTCGACGCCTAGCCGAAGGCACGCTCGGGGGAAAGCACATGCAATACGTGGCGTACGGCCTGGCAGCGCTCGCGATCGTGGTCATGGGGACCGACGTCATCCTGGCGATCCGGCTCCGGCGCGCCATCGTCGGCGGCGAGGTGGGGGAGAAGTGGGGAGCGCTCACGGTGCTCGTCGCCTTCTTCTTCGTCGGGTACCTCCTCTCGCCGCTGGCGCTCTATTACGAGCTGCCCGCCCGGTACCTGAACCTGCTCGTCTTCGCGGTCTTCCTCTTCGGTGCGGTATTCGTGTGGGTGGTCATCGGGATCATCCGGGACACCCTGAGCTTCCTGAAGCTCCTCAAGTGAGCTGAGGCTCTCGGCGTGCGCGCGAGGGGCAGGTTATGGAGTTGTGGTACAGCTCTTCACCATGCGAGCGAGCCGGCTGGCCCCTGCAGAGGTGACGTCCACTCGAGGGTTCCATGGAAGGTGATGTCTGCCGGATGTGCGGTGGGGACGGGCGCGTCGGGAACGCGCTCGGCGGCAGCTCGGCGAAGTGTCCCAGCTGCCACGGATCCGGACGGCGAGCCGAGGCGGCGTACGGATTCCACGACGTCACCAAGACGAAGCCGTCGCATCACCGCGCGGAGGTCCAGGCTCCCGCCGGGCCCAAGGCCCCGGTGACCGCAGAAGGTGCGCAGCTCGCCGGCGAGGTGACCGCATCCGCGGTGCTGGCGGCGGACGCGAAGTCGCGGCTCATCGCGGAGATCATGAACCACGAGAGCACGCACGGACGCTGCACGAAGACCTTCATCAAGAAGGTCCGCAAGCAGGCCCGGCTCGGAAGCTAGGCGTCTCACGCGTCGATGGCGTCGCGCGCCCAAGGCACCGCCGCCAGGCGCGCGTAAGGGATCGGTTCGCCGGTCTTCTCGCCGATGCCGTACGTCCCGGCGGCGAATTTCGCGAGCGCCCGCTCGATCTCGGCGAGGAGCGCGCGCTCGCGGTCGGCAACCCCGAGCTGATGCGTCCGCTCGGTCGCGCGCTGCGCGGTCTCCTCGAGCTCGATCCGCTCGTCGTCCGACGGCAAGGGTACCGTCGGCGCCCGCAGGACGCGGAGGATCCTGCCCCGCTCGTCCTCCAGCCTCCGACGGAGAGCTTCGAGCTGGTCCTGCGTGAGCCCGGTTCCGGCGCTCGCCATGATTGCACCCCCTCCTGCGACCCCGATCCTCGCCCGCGCCCATCTCGGCCTCGCGGGACCTTCGGCACCTAGCGAGAGACGAGCGGCTCCGCAACGGCGTCACTCCCGCGCGGGCGAGCGGGCGGCGAGCGGTGATACGGTGCGAGGATGACCGCGGCCGCACTCCTCACAACCTTGCTGGCGACCGCGATCCCCGGGTGGCGCGCGCTGACGCGCCGTTCGTGGTGCGCTAGGCAGCGAACCCGCCTGCGCGCGCTCGATCGGAAGATCGTGTGGGTCCACGACGGCGAGAAGATCCTGTGGGCGCTCTGGGGCGCCGACCACGGCTTCTTCGCGGTGGAATGGGCGGGGCACCTCGCGTACCTGCGCGCGGTGCCGGCCGCCGGCTGAACGCGCCTGCCTCGCGCGCCGGAGCGGGCGGTCGCGCTGGCAGCGCCGCCGGACCGACCAGGCGTGTTCCTCCCGACGCCCGGCGCGCACCCCACCTATCGTTAGAACAAGCGAGACGCCATGAGCGAGCGCGAGCGCTATCCCGCGGGCGTTCCTTGCTGGGTCGAGACGCTGCAGGCGGATCCGCGCGCTGCGGTGGACTTCTCCCGAGCCGTGTTCGGCTGGGAGTTCGCCGGGCCGGGGCGGATGCCCGGCGATCCGCCAGGCCAGTACTTCGTCGCGCGGGTGAGGGGGCGCGACGTCGCCGGCATCGGGTCGCTGAGCGATCGGAGCGGCCCTCCTATACCGACGTGGAGCACCTACGTCCGCGTCGCGAGCGCCGACGAGAGCGCCGAGCGGGTGAGGAGCGCAGGCGGCAGCGTCCTCCACGGTCCGTTCGACGCGCTTCCCGCCGGTCGGATGGCGGCGCTCGCCGATCCGGCGGGGGCAGCGTTCTGCGTCTGGGAGGCGAGGGCTCGCGAGGGCGCGCAGCTCGTGAACGAGCCCCGCGCCTGGTCGATGAGCCTGCTCCACACGGTCGACCCGGAGGGCGCGAAGGCGTTCTACGGCACGGTGTTCGGCTGGCGGGCCGAGCCGTTCGCCACGGGCGGAGCCGAGATGACGCTCTTCCGGCGACCCGGCTATGTCGGCGGTGAGCCGCAGCAGCCGGTGCCCCGCGACGTCGTGGCGGTCATGATGCCGATGGCCGGCGGCGGCTCGCCCACTGCCGAATGGCCGCACTCTGGAGCGTCAACTTCTGGATCGAGAACGCCGACGGGGTCGCCTTGGAGGCCGTCAGGCTCGGCGGCACGGTCGTCGTGCCGCCGCACGAGATGCCCGGGTTCAGGAATGCCGTCCTCGCCGATCCGCAGGGCGGGTGTTCTCGGTCAGCCAGCTGACCGCCGGCCGTTAGCGGCGATTGCGGTTGTTGCTACCCGGAGAGCCTCTTCAGCGCCTTCTTCAGGTTGTCACGCCGGACGCCCGGGCCAGGCGGCGCGGCTTGCGACCGGCTCGCGGCGCGTGCGAACCTCGCCGGCGATGCCCCGTCCGCTGAGCCGCACCATCCGCCGAGAGCTGCTGGTGGTTCTCGCCCTCCTGGCGGCCATGACCGCGGCGTTCTGGACGACCCGCCTCGATCTCGCCGCGGCGAACCTCTTCCGCGAGCCCTGCTGCAGCTGGCCGCTGGCCGAGCAGCCGTTCTGGAGGTTCGTCTACCGATACGGCGTGCTCGCCGGCGTGCTCCTCGCCGCGGCGGCGCTCGTCACGTTCACGCTCTCCTACTGGTATCCCCGCGCGCTCGCTTCGTGGCGGAAGCCCGCCCTGTTCCTCGTGCTGGTCGTGACGGTCGGACCCGGGCTCCTCATCAACGTCGCCTTCAAGGATCACTACGGCAGGCCGCGGCCGCGCGAGGTGCAGCAGCTCGGCGGCGAGGAGAGATTCCTGCCGGTCTGGGTGAAGGGGAGCGACACGCAGGCGAAGTCGTTTCCGTGCGGCCACTGCTCGATGGGCTTCTACCTGAGCACGCCGTACCTCGTCCTGAAACGGCGCCGCAGGCGCACGGCCGTCGCCTTCCTGCTCGCCGGCGTCGGCTGGGGCCTCATGCTCGGCGCCGCTCGGATGATGGCGGGCGGGCACTTCCTGAGCGATGTCGTCTGGGCGGGCGGGATGGTCTGGCTGACCGCGCTCGCCCTGTACCACCTGCTCGATCTCGACCGCGCGCCCGGACCGTCGACGCAGCCGGGCGACGTCGCACGCGACCGCCGCAAGGCGCGCCTCATGACGGCGCTCGCGGGCGGCGCGCTCGCGCTGCTCACGGTGGCGGTCCTCCTCGCGACGCCGTACTTCTCGGCGAAGACGTTCACGAGGACCGCGGCCCAGGTGGCGGCGAGCGGCGCAGGCGCGTGGGAGGTCTCCATCGACCAGGCGACCGTCTCGCTCGGCGCAGGCTCGGATTTCGAGGCGTCATACCAGGTGCAGGCCTTCGGCTTTCCCACGAGCCGGCTCAACTGGGGTTGGAAGGACGGCACCGACTCCGCCGTGCTCTCCATCGACAGCCAGGGGTGGTTCACCGAACGGCGCACTGCCGTGAAGGTTCGCCTGCCGAGCGAAGGCGGCAAGCCGATGCGGCTGCGGCTGGGCAAGGGCAAGCTCGCCCTCGATCTCCGCGGCTTCGCGCCCTCGGCGCGGCTCGACATCGAGGTGGGCGAGGGCGAGGTGCGGGTCATCGGCGCGGCGGCGCTCGCCGGCGGCAACGTGAGCGTCCGGGTCGATCGCGGTGAGCTGATCAAGGACAGCGGCTAGCGTCGCGCCGTGACGGCCTCGCCGGAAGCGTGCAGGCGCAACGCTTCCTGGAGGATCTCGCGGTCGCTCTCGTGATCGAGGCGCTTCAGCGCCTCGGCCGGAGAGAGCCAGGCGAGCGCGTCGACCTCGTCGGGCGCCTCGAGAGGTCCTTCGCGGACGAGCGCCATGTTCCAGTACAGGACGATCTTCGGCGTGGCAGCCTGGATGATCGCCATGGTGCGATCTAACCACGCGGGCCTTCGCTCGCTCCCTCCCGATCTCGCGTGCACAGGATGGCGGCACCTACCATAGAGAGCGGTCGTACCAGGAGATCCCCATGATGAGCCTTCCGCCTGCGTTCACCCGTCGCGCGTCGTTCGCGCTCGTCCTGTGTGCTGGATTCCTGTGATCGCTACGATGCCTTCGGAGCCGCGATGTCCGTCGCGATCGCGACGCCCGCCTTCAGGGTCTTCGTCACCGGTGTCTTCTCGGCGATCTCGGCCAGCTTCGTGCGTTGACGCTCGTCGAGGGGCTCGCCGAACGAGAGGGTGCGGCGGACCTGCTCCACGCCATCGGCGCCCGTCGAGATCTCGACATCGACCCGGATCGCGCCGAGCGTCCACCGCTTCCGATCGGCGTACATCCGCAAGGTGATGGCCGTGCAGGCGGCGAGCGCGGAGAGGAGCAGGTCGTACGGTGCGGGCCCCGTGTCGGTCCCGCCGCGGGACGTGGGCTCGTCGCCGACGAGATGATGGTGTCCCGCGCGTACCTGCACGGCGTAGCCGGCGCTCGAATCGAGGACGACGTGGGCGATCCGGGGCATGGCTCTCTCGTTCTTGGCGGCTCCGACGAGGTAGGCACCGATGAGGCCGCCATGTCGCCGCCTCGCATACTCGTCACCGGCCCGCCGGGCATCGGCAAGACGACGCTCGTCCTTCGGGTGCTCGATCTCTTGCACGGAAGGCGCTTATCCGGGTTCTACACGGAGGAGGTACGGGGCCGCACGGGGCGGACGGGGTTCCGGATCGTGACCCTCGACGGGCGCACCGCGCAGCTCGCGACGGCGGGAGGCGTAGGCGGTCCACGCGTCGGCAGGTACACGGTCCACCTCGCGGCACTGGAGGCGCTGTGCGAGGATGTGCTCGAGCCCGGGCCCGACGTCGACGCGGTGTTCATCGACGAGATCGGCAAGATGGAATGCCTCTCCCCCACGTTCGTGCGCGCTGCGCAGCGCGCACTCACGGGACCCGTGCCGGTGCTCGGCACGGTCGCCCTGGCGGGCGGCGGCTTCATCGCGGAGGCGAAGCGCATGCCCGGCGCCGAGGTGATCACGCTCTCTCGGGAGAACCGGGAGCGGCTACCCGACGACGTCGCCGCGCGCCTCTCGGCCGCGCGCGGGGGTCGGGACGCGTGAATGCGCGACGATCAGTCCGGCAGATCGATCTCGAGCCGCGTCCGCGGGCGAGGCACGTCGAGCGTCCACGAGGTGATCGACGCGTGGACGACGAGCGAACGCGTGCGCTCGAGCTCCCGCAACGCCTCGCGTGCCGACGTCTCCGAGGAGAAGACCCCGAGGATGCGCGCGACCGGACCGTGGACGGCGGTCTCGTCGTACTGCACCACGAACGGGCCGGGGGCCTGCGCGGAAGCCGCCCGGAGCGCGGAGGCCCGCGCCGCCGCGCCCGCGTCCCGCGCGGTGCACCGCGACAGCGCCGACACGCACTCGTCCGCGAGGACAGCCAGGCGCGCTCGATCACCTACCGTGAAGGCACGTTCTCTCGGGAACGCGACCGAGAGCACCGCGTCGACGTCGCCGCCGCCCGGGACGGGCACTCCGAGCCAGCTGCCCGCGCCATGGGCGAGCAGGGCCCGCGACGATTCCGGGAAGCGCCGGGCCAGCGCCGGCCCGTCCAGCCAGAGCGGCGCTCTGCTGCGGAGCACCTCCGCCTCGGCGGTCCCGCCCTCGCTTCGGGAAGGCACGCCCTCGGCCACCCGAGGTGACGACCCGGCGGTCGCGATGGTCTCGAGCGCCCCACCGGCGCCTCGACGCACGAGCTCGAACCGGGCGGCGCCGAACCCGTCCACGCCGTGCTTCACGAGCGCGGCGATGACGTCCCGCTCGGTTTCGGCGAGGTACAGCGCGGCCGTGAGGCACTGGGCGCGCTCCAGATCGTCGGCCACGTGCACCGCGACGACCGTCTCCGCCTCCGCGCGTGCGCGCGCGAAACGTTCCCGCTCGTAGAGGCGGGTGCGATCGCCGACCTGCCGCTCGCAGCGGCGCTCCCGGACCTCGCCGGCCGCGCGCGCCTCCTCCGAGTCGTTCGCGCGGGCGCGCTCACGAGTGAAGAGGCTTCCTCGTGCGAGCGCATTCCCGCACGCGGCGGCGACCTCTCCGAGGAATGCGCGGGTCGGCTCATCGAACACCCGTGCCTCGTCGAAGACCAGCGTCAGGACGCCGTTCACGTGCCCGTCGGCCACGAGGGGCAAGAACGCCCACGCGGCGCCGCCTGGTCCGCCGGCGAGCGCGTCGAGCGCGAGGTTCGGACAACCCTCGGGCGCCCCGGCGCGCGAACCGATCCAGACGGGCTCGCCGCTGCGCACGACCTCGTGCTCCGGAGCGCCGGCGCGGATCGGGGCCGGTGCCCTTCGGTGGAGCGCCAGCAGGCCTCCGGTGGCCACCGCGAGCACCGCAAGCCCCCCGCCTTCGCCCCGCTCGGCCACCTGTGCGGCGGACGCGCCGGTGAGGGCGCGCCCGCGCTCCGCCGCGATCTTCGCGAGGGCCGCGTGCTCGCACGCAGCGGAGAGCGCACGGGCGAGCTCGAGCAGTCGTGCGAGATGCTCGGGGGTGAGCACCGCCGGCCCGCCTTGCGGCATCCCATCCAGAGCGGCGTGCGAGCCGGACGACGCGCCCCTGGGCAAACCATGAAGGGTGGCCATGTGGCGCTCCTGGAGCCGCCACGGCGCGAGCGAGATGCGGGTGAGGGGCGACGTCGATGGAAGCATAACGGAGCGGCGGCGCGCCTGCCGCCGGACGCCGGGGCGTCGGTGCTTCGTGCGGACCACCTCCCGAGCGCTCCCACCTGCGGGCCCGGAGCGCTCGGCGCGTCGGGTGAGCGCGCCGTTCGTGACCTGCTCGTGACATCGGATGCACATGTCGAGCGCCTGCAACGAACCGGCGGGAGCGCCGCCGGACCCAAAGGAGGAAACAGGTGACCCTGTCAGCGGAGCAGTCCCGGTCCTTGCGGACCGACCTCGACGCCCTTCGCCAGGAGGTCGCGGCGAAGATCGGCGAACGCGACGCCGAGCACATCCGGACGGTCAGGGCGGTCGCGCGGATCTCTCGCGTCGCGGGACGCCTCCTCATCCACTTCAGCCTCGAGCCGGTCAGCTGGGCCGCGGGCGTGGTCGCGCTCGGCACCTACAAGGTGCTCGAGAACATGGAGATCGGCCACAACGTGCTGCACGGTCAGTACGACTTCATGCACGATCCGGAGCTCAGCTCCGCGACCTACGAGTGGGACATGGTCGGCACGGCGAAGAGCTGGAAGCGGGCGCACAACGCGACGCACCACGTCTTCACGAACGTCATCGGGCGAGATCGCGACTTCGGGTACAACGCGTTCCGCTTCTCGGAGGACGTGCCGTGGAAGCCGCTCCACCTGCTCCAGCCGCTGGTGAGCCCGCTCAGTGGCCTCTTCTTCGAGTACTCGATCGGCGCCTACGACCTCGGCATCTTCGACGGGCTCGCGCCGAGGTCGAGCGGAGCGGCCGGCGGAAAGCGGCGTCCCCGTCGCGAGGTCGCTCGCGACCTGTGGGCCTTCGCGCGCAACGTCGCGCGGAAGGGATTCGTCGAGTACGTCTTCTACCCTGCGCTCGCGGGTCCGCTCGCGGTCAAGGTCCTCGCGGGGAACGCGCTCGCGAGCGCGCTCCGGAACGGCTGGGCGTACGCCGTCATCTACTGCGGCCACCTGACCGAGAGGACCGCGACCTTCCGCGAGGAGGACCTCGCGGACGAGGACCGGGGCGGGTGGTACGCCCGGCAGGTGATGGGCAGCGGCAACTTCGAGATCGGGCGGCTCGGCCACGTGCTGAGCGGCCACCTCGGGTTCCAGATCGAGCACCACCTCTTCCCGAACATCCCGGCCTGGCGCTATCCCGAGATGGCTCCCCGCGTGCGCGAGATCTGCGAGCGCCACGGGCTCCCGTACACGACGGGCTCGCTCGCGTCGCAGTTCGCGAGCGCGATGCGCCGGCTCGTGCGGTTCGCGGTGCCGGGCCGGAGAGCGCGGGCTGCTGCGCCCTCACGATCCGGAGCGCGCGTGCTCCACGGTGTCGAGCAGGTCGTCGCCGCGGAAAGGCTTCGGCACGTAGAAGCGCAGCCCGTGCTGCATCGCAAGCTCGCGCACCTGGGCCGACGCGGCCATGAGCACGACCCGCGGTGACGCGTGGACGGCGCCGAGCCGGCGCAGGACCTCGCCCCCGTCCATCTCCGGCAGGCGGTAGTCGAGGAGCATCACGGCGGGATCGAACCCGGCGACCGCCTCCACCGCCTCCTTGTCGTCGCGCGCCTCTCGCACCTCCCAGCCCTCGCCCTCGAGGATCTCCCTGACGTTTTGGCGCGCAGGGCGTCGTTGTCGTCGACGACGAGGATCCGCCGCGACGCCGGGGGGGCGGTGACGTTCGCGAGGACGTGCTCAAGCTCCGAGATATGGATCGGCTTGCCCAGGTGATGGCCGCGAACGTTCCGCCGCGCTCCTCGCCTCGGGATCGCGGCGCCGGCTGGGCGGCGCCAGCTCGAGGGGGAGGGCCCGCCGCCCGGGAGGCAGGATCGCCGGACGCCGATCGCTCTCGCGCCGCCGGAACACTCGGTCGGTCTTCCCCACGACCACGAAGAGCTCCAGATCGCGCGCATCGATCATCTCGGCCTTGCCGAGGAGCAGGTACCCGCCCGGTCGGAGCGCGTAGTGGAGGAGCTCGATGACGCGCTTCTGGAGGCCGGCTCGAGGTAGATGAGCAGGTTGCGGCAGGACACGAGGTCCATGCGCGAGAACGGCGGATCCTTGACGAGATCGTGCTCGGTGAAGATGCAGAGGTCGCGGAGGGACTTCGTCACCGAGTACGAGTCGCCGCGCTTCGTGAAGAAGCGCACCAGCCGCTCGGGGCTCACCTGCCGCTCGACCGCGCTCGGGTACTGACCGCGTCGGGCCTCCGCGAGGGCGGACGCGTCGATGTCCGTCGCGAAGATCTGGAGCTGGGTCGGGTGCGGTTCATCGTCGATCCGCTCGCGAAGCAGCATCGCGATCGAGGCCAGTAGGTCGTCGGCGACCGCGACTGGACGAGGAGGGCGCGCAAGCACCCAGGGTTACATCCTCCGCGTCACGGGCTCGTCATCGTGGCCCGAACCGGCGGGGGCTGCGGCGGATCATCACGGAGCGCTCGCGCCCGAGAGAGCGAGCGTCTGCCGAGCGGTCCTCGCTGCTCAGCGCGCGTGAGGCCGGCGGCGGAGGTCCAGGAGCTCCCTCCCGGCCATCACCGCCAGGAGCACACCGCCCACCGCGAGCAGGATCACGACCGCGAGCAGCAACATCCCCGGCTGCCCGGCCGGTGTCGTCCCGCCCGTCAGCTGCGGAAACGCACGACCCGCTTTCAGCAGCAGCGCGCAGCCGAGAAAGGCGACTGCCGCAGCCATCGAGAGCGCCAGCGCGCTCCTCGTCGGACTTGCCGGATTCCACATGACCCACCTCTACAGGGGGGAACCCCTGCCGCCCGACGAGCGAGTCTCCGTTCGAGATCCTCGTTGGATGTTGCGAGTGCACGGGCGATCGGTCACCAGGGCATCCGCTCCGGTGACCGAGGGTCCGCTGGCGAGCGCGTCCAACGGGTCACTCGAGCCCGACTGGAAGTTGAGTCTCCAGCTCTTGACTGGAACGGCCGCCCCTACCTTCGCTTTCTTCTCATTACCGCCGGCGCTGCCGAGGGCCACTCGAAGAGCCGCACGCGGATCACGGAGGGCCGCTTGCGCCCGCGCTCGGGAGAGCGAGCATCCGGCGCGGGTGGTCGTCGAGCATCAGGTCCAGCTCCAGCACGATCTCCTGCACGGTCTTCAGCTCCTGCACGGTGCGCTCGGGGATCCGCGTGACGCTCTGTGCCGTGTAGAAGAGGCCGCGCACGGTGTCGCCCAGGATCGCCGCCCGCAGCAGCGCGTCCGTGATGCAGAAGCTCTCGCGGAAGTCGCTTGCGCGGCACTTGCAGAGCCCGGTCCCGAGGCACTCGATGCACGCCTTCTTGCGACCCTCGTAGCCGTCGTTCCCGAAGAACCACGCCTTCGACCGCGGGGGAAAGGGGCTTCCGGCGGCGAGCACCTCCGTGAAGGCGTTCCGAACCGCCCGCGCCTTCATGCCCTTCACGCAGCTCGTGATGACGACGACGTCTTCCGTCCCCTTGCCGAGGTGCATCGCCTTGAACGCCGGATGGCTGTCTCCATCCCTGCAGGCGATGAAGCGCGTTCGAGGGCGACCCCCTGCGCGAGGTACGCGGCGACGTCCCCCGTCACGATACCGCCCGCGGCCACGACCGGCAGCGACGACTCGCTCTGGACCTCGTCGACGAGCGAGACGAGCGGAAGCTCGATGTCGCCGATGTGACCCCCGGCTTCCGCTCCTTCCGCGACATCACGACGATCTCCTCGAGTCATCGGATGGCGGCATCGTACGGCGCTGCTCCGGAGGCGGACCGGGAGTGCTGGGGCGCCCCCATCGGTGGCGGAGCGCGAGCACGCGAGGCCTCGCGCGGGGCGCGAACTGTGGAGCGGCCGCCAGGACGTCCCTCGGACCCGAGCACGAGCCCCGACTGAGCGCCGCCGGACCGAGCGCCGCGGGCCTAATTAGGCTCAACGCCGCCGCCCCTGACACATCCGCGCAGCCGAGGCGGAGTCCGAGGTTCAGCCCGTGTCGTCCGACCACCTTGGCACGCCCGCCCCGGGCCCGCCGCTCCGTCGACCCCAGGTGAGCCTCTCGACCGTCTTCACGGTGTGCTTCGGCGTGGCGATCGCCGCGGGGCTGGTCTTGTTCCTCCTGAAGACCAAGCTCGCCCTCATCCTCACGCTCGGCGGCGCGATCGCCGCGGTGGCGATGGATCACGCGGTCGAGGCGCTCGCGCGGCGAGGGCTCCGGCGCGCGTGGGCGATCGCCGCCGTCCTGTGCGGACTCCTCGCCGTCTGGGTCGCGCTGGGATTCCTCCTCGTCCCCCCCATCGTGAGCCAGGTGAAGGCGCTCGCCGCCGAGGCCCCCGCGCTGTGGCGGAAGCTGCAGGACGCCCCGCTCTTCGCTAGCCTCGATTCACGGTTCCACTTCCTCGAGCAGCTTCGCGAGTCGGTTCCGGGTGCGGCCACGGCGCTGAGCGCCGCGGTGGGCGGGGCCGTCAGCGCGCTGGGGGGGATCCTCGCCTTCGTGTTCCTCGCCGTGTTCATGCTGGTGTTCGGTCGCGGCGTCGCCGCTGCGTTCTTCGCCGAGGTGGTGAGCCCTGCGAGCCGCGAGCGGGTCGAGCGGATCGCCTCGAACATCTACCGCGCGATGGGCGGTTACCTCGGCGGCCTCCTCGGGATCTGCGCCATCAACGCGACCCTGACGACGATGTTCCTCGTCATCCTCCGGACGCCGTTCTTCCTGCCGCTCGGGATCCTGAGCGGTTCGTCGAGCCTCGTCCCGTACGCGGGACCGCTCGTGACCGGCGCGACCGTCACCGTGTTCGTGCTCGTCACGGGCGGCGCGTGGAAGGCGCTCGCGGCCGCGATCTACTTCGTCCTGTACGGTCAGCTGGAGGGAAACATCCTCGCGCCGCTCGTCTACCGGCGCACCGTCGACGTGAACCCGCTCGTCACCCTCCTCGCGATCCTGTTCCTGGCGGAGTTCATGGGGATCGCGGGCGCGGTCCTGGCGGTGCCGGTCGCCGCCGCCGCGCAGATCGTGATGCGGGAGCTGCTCGTGCTCCGGCGGCCCGGGGGCGGGCAAGGAGCTCCGAGCGTCCCGCTCGGACCATAGCTCGGGCCCGGACGCGTCGTTAGCGTCGGACCGCGAGGCCGGCGCGTGTCGTGCGGTCGTGGCGGGACGGACGATGGCCTTCCCGGGCTCCCCCGAGACCCTCGCGTGGCCGGTCGGCGTCGAGGTGGTGCTCGACGCTCCAGTGTGGAATCGCTCTAGGGACGGCCCCGGCATTCCCGCGACGAATGGCGGGGGCGCGGCCCCGCGGGCGTTATGTCCACGGCGAGCAGACCCGACGTCCTGCTCGCCGAACAGCCCACCTGCGCCGAGCCCCTCATCGCGACTCCTCGCCTCTGGACCGCTCCTTTGTCCCGGCGTCCACGAGCGCAGCAGAAGGTGAAGGACGTCGTGATCGAGGGCGACTCGATCCAGGGCGAGCTGAAGGAGCCACTCAAGGACGGGCCGAACCAGGGACGCGTCCGCTTCGTCACGAATCAGGTCAGCCCCGAGCTCGCCGCCACGCTCGAGAAGTCCGGCGTCACGTTCGCCGCCCGGGTCGAGAGTCCGCTCGTCCGCGCGTTCTGGTGGGTGGCGCCCATCCTGCTCTTCGCCGGCGTGTGGACGTGGATGTCGCGCCGCAAGGACCCGAAGTCCTACGGCCGGCTCGGCGCCCGCATGCCGAAGGGCGTGCTGCTCGTCGGTCCACCCGGCACGGGCAAGACGCTCCTCGCCAAGGCCGTGGCGGGCGAGGCGGCGGTGGCCTTCTTCTCGATCAGCGGTTCCGAGTTCGTGGAGATGTTCGTCGGCGTGGGAGCGGCTCGCGTCCGCGATCTCTTCCAGCAGGCGCGGCTCAAGGCTGCCTGCGTCATCTTCATCGACGAGCTCGACGCCCTCGGCCGCGCCCGCGGCGCCTACCCGGGGATGGGCGGGATGGACGAGAAGGAGCAGACCCTGAACCAGCTCCTCGCAGAGCTCGATGGCTTCGACCCGGCGGTTGGGATCGTGCTCCTCGGGGCGACGAACCGGCCGGAGATCCTGGATCCGGCGCTGCTGCGCGCCGGGCGCTTCGATCGACAGGTGCTGGTGGACCGGCCCGACCGGAGCGGGCGCACGAAGATCCTCTCCGTTCACGCCAAGAAGGTGATCCTCGCCCCCGACGTGAAGCTCGAGGAAGTGGCCGCGCTTACCCCGGGCTTCACCGGGGCGGACCTGGCGAACCTGGTGAACGAGGCGGCGCTGGTCGCCACGCGGCGGGGCGGCGACCACGTCGCGACGAGCGACTTCACCGCCGCCATCGAGCGGATCGTCGCCGGGCTCGAGAGGAAGAACCGGCTGCTCAACCCGCGGGAGCGCGAGGTGGTGGCGCACCACGAGATGGGACACGCGCTCGTGGCGGCGGCGCAGCCCGGCTGCGACCCGGTCCACAAGATCTCCATCATCCCGCGGGGCATCGGCGCGCTCGGATACACGATCCAGCGTCCCACCGAGGATCGCTACCTCATGACGCGCGAGGAGCTCGAGGCGAAGATGGCGGTCCTGCTCGGTGGCCGGAGCGCGGAAGAGGTCGCCTTCGGCCAGCTCTCGACGGGCGCCGCCGACGACCTCTCCAAGGCGACCGAGATCGCGCGAAGCATGGTCGCGCGGTACGGCATGCTGCCGGAGCTCGGTCCGCTCGCCTACGAGACCGAGCCGTACGGCTATCTCCCGGGGATCCCCCAGCCGCCGCGCAGGCTCTACAGCGAGCAGACGGCGCACGACATCGACGTGGCGCTTCGCGGGCTGGTCGAGGCGGCGCACGGGCGGGCGCGCCGCATCCTCGAGGCGAACCGCGCGCTGCTGGAGGAGGGCGCCGGGCAGCTCCTCGCGAAGGAGACGCTCGCCGATGCCGAGCTCCAGGCGCTCCTGCGGAGGGTCGTGGCACCACCCCCCGTGGCGCCGGTCGTTGCGGTCGTGAGGTCGGCGGGAAACGCCTGAGATCGACGGGCGGGCTCGCACGCCCCGAGCGGGCGGGCAGGTCGCGATTTGACAGTCAGCAAACCCGCCTTACGTTGGCTTCACCCGCGAATCGGGAATGGAAACGAAGGAGAACGGATCATGACGACGCTCACGAAGTTTGACCCCTGGCGCGAGATGAGCCGCGCGCAGGAGGAGATGGGCAGGCTCCTCGACGACCGGTTCGTCTTCCGGGCCGGCGAGTCGCTCGGCTGGACGCCGGCGACCGACATCTACGAGGACGAGGAGGGCCTGACCCTCAAGTTCGAGCTGGCGGGCGTCGAGCCGAAGGACGTCGACATCCGCTTCGAGAACGGCGTCCTGACGATCAAGGGCGAGCGAAGGCTGGAGAACGCGGAGAAGAAGGAGAACTACCACCGCGTGGAGCTCTCCTACGGCGCCTTCAACCGGAGCTTCTCGCTGCCGTCCACGGTGGATGCGGACAAGATCGAGGCCGAGTCGAAGGTTGGCGTGCTCGTCGTCCACCTGCCGAAGAAGGCCGAGGCGAAGCCCAAGAGCATCCAGGTGAAGGTGAACTGACTCACCGGTCTCGTAGCCTTTTGAGCTTGCGGTACAGCGTCGCCGCCGAGCAGCTCCGGAGCTGCTCGGCGGTGCGTGTCCGGTTTCCCCAGGAGGAGGAGCTCGTGAAGAGGAGAACGCACGGCACCGCACGGCTGGGAGATCTGATCGCAGCAGCCTTCGATGAAGCGGCACGGTACAGCACCGATCCGAGGGAAGTGTCACGCCTGGCAACGCGGGCGGTGAGGCACCTGATGCGTCGGGCGGGAGGGATGTCGGTTCCGCTGCCGTCAACGTGCGCCTAGCGGGCCGCTCGTTTCGCCTTGGTCCGAGGGGAGCACGCGCTCGCCATTCGCGCCCGGAACGGCGAGCTGAGGGCGAAGCAGAAGCTCGTGCGGCACAACCTGGCGTTCGTCGTCGCCATCGCGCGCAAGCAGCGCCGCGGCACGGTCCGCCTCGACGATGTCATCCAGGAAGGCAACGTCGGCCTCATGCGCGCGGTCGAGAAGTTCGACCCGCACGGCCGGTACGCGCTTCTCCACGTACGCGGTCTGGTGGATCCGCGCGTACATCGGGAAGTACCTGAAGGCGGCGCGGTCGACGGTGCGCCCGAGGAGCGGGACCGTCGCGCAGCCGGATCTGTCGCTCGACAGCCCGATCGACGAGGAGGGGGACGCCACCCACCTCGACCGGATCGAGGACGACGGGCCGGCCCGGAGGACGCGTACCTCCTCACCGAGGGGGACCGTGAGGTCCGCGACGCGCTCGGCAAGGTCCGGAAGCGGATCGGCGAGCTGGCCTGGGACATCGTCCACAACCGGCTCCAGCAGGATCACCCACGCACGCTCGAGGAGATCGGCAAGCGCTGGGGCGTGTCGCGCGAGCGCATCCGCCAGGTCGAGCTCCAGACGAAGCAGTTTCTCCACCGTTACCTCGAGCCCGTCGAGCGCGACGCGGCGTGACGTGGCTTCTCGTACCAGGGCAAACCAGCGGCAGAGCTGGCCTCGAGCTCCGCGATGAGCTGCGCGCCGAGCAGCAGGATGATGGAGGCGATCTCCAGGTAGAGCAGCACCACGACGACCGTGGCGAGCGATCCGTAGATCACGTTCACCATGGAGAGGTTGGTGAAGAAATAGACCATGAACCTCGCGACGAGCCGCCACAGGACCGCGGCGGACAGGCCACCGATGAGGGCGCGTCGCACGGAGATCCTGACCACCGGCACGACGCGATAGATCGCCGCGAACAGCAGGGCCAGCCCGACGAAGTTTGCGAGGCGCAGGAGCCACTCGACCGCGACCTCGAGCGAGCGGTCCACGGCGAAGACGCGGACCGAGCGCTGCCCCAGGGCATCGAGGCTGTAGGTGAGCAAGGTCATCGCGAACAGCGCGACCATGAGGAGCACCATGAAGAGGTAGGGCAGCACCGCGGAGATCCAGACCTTGCGGCGGGCGCGCTCGACGGGGGAGTGGAAGATCGCGGCGACCGCCTCCTCCATCATGCGAAAGGCGATCGAGCTGAAGAACAGCAGGAGTGCGACGCTGACCACGCTCGTGGCGGCCTGGTGCCGAAGGAAGGTCTGCGCCGTCTCGAGGATCGTGTCGGCGTGCTGCGGTACGAGCTCCGTCAGCTCGGAGCGCAGCATGTCCAGGATGCGCGCCTCGTCGAAGAACACCGACAGCCCGCCGACCGCGAGGGTGAGGAAGGGCACGAGCGAGAGCAGGGCGTTGTAGCCCACGCCGCCGGCCAGCAGGACGCCGCGGTTTTGCAGGAACGAGCCGAGGACGCGACCGGCGAAGCGCAGCAAGCGCCTGGGCCAGATCCACGGGTCGCGAAGGGGGTCCATCACCGCGCGCACCCAGCAAAGGCCGGTGACCCGCCGCCTGCAAGCGGATGCTCGTGCTCATGTCTTCGCGGCCGCGGCTGAGGGCGGGCAGCCAGGCACCCGTCCGCGTCCTTGCCGCCCAGGCAAGCCCCCCCCCCGACACGAATCGCTGCGTCGACCTCCCGACAAGCGCGGGCTGCACCGCCACCCTGAGCGGACAGATCGTGTCCGAGCTCTCGGCGGTGCAGGGCGCGATCCAGGGCCCGTTCGCGTGTCCGTGACGGCGCGCGTGCGCCGCTGCTGCCTCAACGCAGCATGGAGACGTCCTCGTCGACGTGGATGAGCGGGCAGAAGTTGCGACGGTGTCATGGCACCTCCTACGGGGCACGCGACCGCCGGATCACGACAGCGGCCCTCCGAACAGGCCTGGAGCGAATGCGCGGAGGAGGCCGAGCACACCCCCCGCCGCGACCACGGCGACGACGTTGAGCCGCCATTTCCAGAACGTGAGCAGCGCGAATGCCGCGAGGCCGAGAGCGACCGTGATCCCGTCGATCGAGCCACCCGGCATGAACGCGACCTTCGCGAGCGGGATCGAGATCGAGAAGATGAGACCCACGACTCCCGAGGTGACGCCGCGCAGGAACTCCTTCAGTCCGGGCCTCGACGTGAACCAGTTCATGTACCGAGCGGCGGGGAGCACGAAAAAGAACGACGGGAGGAAGAGCCAGAAGGTCGAGAGCGTGGCGCCGAGCCATGGCGCGCGCACCCCGTGTCCCGCGAGGAAGCCGACGAAGATGCCGATCGAGATGAGCGGGCCCGGAGTCGTCTCCCCGAGCGCGAGCGCGTCGATCATCTGCCGGTCGCTGATCCATCCGTAGGTCGCGACCGCCCCTTCGCGGATGTACGGCAGCACCGCGTAGGCGCCCCCGAACGAGAAGAGCCCCACCTTGAAGAAGAACCAGGAAATGTCGAAGAGGCGTCGGGCCATTGACTCGGCGGCCTCGGCGCGACCGGCGACGAGGAGCGACGCGGCAGCCGCGGCGAGGCGCGAACCCGGGCCCATCCGGCGCCACGCGATGTAGACGAGCCCACACCCGAAGAGCACGACGATGAACGGCAGCCGCCCGAAGTAGAACGCGACGAACGCCGCGATCGCGAGCAGCACGGGGAAGACGCCCTTCAGGGCGGCGCGCGAGATCCGGACGAGCGCGGCGAGCAGCAGGGCGAGCCCGACGGGACGGAAGCCCCACAGCACGCCCAGCACCTGGGGCGTCTTTCCATACTGGACGTAGATCCAGGCGAGCGCGGTGAGCGTGATGCAGCCGGGCACGATGAACAGCACGCCGGCGAGGATGCCGGCCCAGGTGCCCGCCTTCTTGTACCCGACGTAGATGACGACCTGCAGCGCCTCCGGTCCAGGCAGGAGGTGGCAGAAGTTGAGCGCGCGGACGAACTCGTCCTCGCTGATCCACTTCCGGCGCTCCACGAGCTGGAGGTGCATGAGGCCGAGCTGGCCGACCGGGCCACCGAACGCGAGCCAGCCGAGCTTCAGGAAGTACCAGAAGATCTCGGACATCGAGACCTGCTGGGACACTCGGAGGGCTGCGCTTCCGCGTGCTTCGGGAGCCCGTGGAGGTCGTCCAAACGTCCTCCTTCGTCAGCTCAGGGGTGTCACGGTCAGGGCGTCGAAGTAGGTGACCGAATCGGCCTTGGTCCAGAGGCCCACCTTCCCGGCGTCGCGGAACGTGTCGTCCCTGGCGTCGATGATCGGCTTCCCCTCCCAGAAGACCTGCAGGCGATCCCCGCGCGCCTCGATGGCGAGGCTGTGCCACGTGTTCGGGGTGACCTTGCCGCTCCAGCCCTTGATCTCGCGTCGGCGCCCGTCCACCACGTGATAGAGGTTCACGTTGTCCTCGAGGGCGTTCGCTCGCGCGACGTAATAGTTGCCCGGGTCCTTGAACCGAAAGACGAGTCCGCACGCCTCGTCGACCTTTCCGCTCAACCGGCTTGCACCGGACCTCGAGGCGCAGGTCCTTCACCTCGGGCGCATCGGCGACGGCGACGGGAAAGCGATAGTCGGTGCCGTCCATATCCGTTTGCGCGAGCACGTGGTCTCCCGCCGGGGCGCTCGCGTCCGTGAGGACGACCCACTTGCCCTCGCGTCCTTGCCCGGTGCGCCCGAAGCTGAAGCCCGCCGGCGGCGAGCTCACCGTGTCGCGCTGAAAGTCCCATGTCCCCCCGCCGCCGCTCTGCGCGAGGGCGACCCCCCACACGACCACCATCGCTCCGAGCCCGATCGAGAGAGCCATTCGCATTCCTCTTCTCCGGCCGCCGTCCTCTCAGTGCTTCGTCGCTCCGTGAAGGGCATGGAGGTCGTCGAACAGCGCCGCGCCGCGCGCGAGGCGCGCCTCATCCTCGGGATGCGCGGCGGCGATCCCCGCGACGAGCTGCCCGATGCCGGGCGCCTCCTCGCGGCCGTACTTCGCGTCCTTCACGTCGATGTCGTGGACGATCTCGGCGATCGCCCGGAGCGCTGGATCGGCGAGCCCGAACCGCTGGACGAGCACCTCGAACGTGCAGAGCTCGCTCGCCTTCGTGCGTGAACTCCGCCTCGAACATGTCGAAGCGCAGCTCGCCCTTCTCGGGCTGGTAGCCCTTCGCCGGCACGAACTTGAAGCGCGCCTCCGGGTCGATGAACTTGCGGATGAGCCAGGCGCTCGCCATCCGGTCCACCTTGATCCCGGTGCGCGTGACCCACGTGCGTCCACGGTGCTGCGCGACATCCAGCGGCGCCTTCGCCGGCTCACTTCCCTCGACGGTCCTCATCCGTACCTCCATTCCGGACAGGAGGCCCTCGACGACCTCGCGCCCGGGTGCTCCGAAGAAGTCGATGGCCGCGAGCTCGGTCGCGCGCTGCCGCAGTCGCGCGACGTGCCCCGCCAACTCGGCACGCCGGTTCTCGGGAACCAAGCCGCGTCTCGGGAACGCCGCTGCCACGGGGCGCGTCTCGTCGGCGAGCTCCCGATAGTCGGCCTCCCGCGCCGCCTGGAAGAGCCCGACGACCTGCTCGTCCGAGAGCCCCTCGATGAATCGCGCTTCGACGAGCGAGGCGTCGCCGCCACCCTTCACGATCTCGCGAAGGACCCACTGGAAGTCCTCCTGGGTCTCGTCGTTTCGCGGGAGGGCATAGACCGAGTTCTTGATGGCCACCGCCCCGATCCGGTGGAGGTGCCGCCCGACCTTCACACGCAAGTACGCGGGGACGGGCGGAATCTGGTGGATCAGCAGCATCCAGCGCACCTCGGGACGGTCGGGAGTAGGGCGCTTGCGCGGCATGTCGACGGGCATCAACCGCGAGAATATGTGGCAACTGAACCATCGGGATTCAACATGCATGCCACGGGCGGCCACGAAAGGAGCGGGGCGGCGGGCGACGGCGCCCCAGGTCGCCGCGGCGAGAGCTTCTCCGCGGCGGCAGGCTCACCCGGTAAAGGGCGGTGACCCGCCGCCTCCAAACGGATACTCGTGACTCATGCCTTCGCGCCCTCTCGAGCTCCTCGACCGAGCCGCCGAGAACCTCCGCTGGCTCGAGGAGAACCTCCCCTCCCTGTTCACCGGAACGTTGCGTCGCGACGAGGAGGCCATCGCGGCGCTCGCGTCCGGGCTCGGTCGGCTCCGCAGCGACCGCCAGCTCGTCGTCGCCGACCGCAGCCAGGAGCTCATCCTGGCGAGGCTCGACACGCCCGGCTCAATCTTCGAGACGCTGCGCGGGCTCGAGGACCGAGACGTCTCGCGGGCCGAGATCTCCCACTCGCGCGCCACGGTGCCGGGCTGCGACCGCGCGCTCGAGGTGCAGCGCTACGTCTTCGAGCGCAAGCCCGACGCGCTGGTCCGCCAGGCCGGTTCGCCCGCGGTGCCGGAGCCGACCCGGAGCGAGGTCCTGGCGGCCCTCGTCGCGCATGACCCGTCGATGGGGCCGCAGGCGCAGGACGAGGTCCTGCGGCTCCTGTGGCTCAACGATCCCCGCTACGTGGCGACGGCGCCTCCGCGCGAGGCGGCCCGGCTGCTGCGGCTCCTGCACCGCGGCCTGTCGAGCGCCGGCTTCTTCCTCGGCGTCGAGCCGCCGGAGGAGAAGGACGTGGAGCCGAACGAGATGAACGTCCTCTTCGCGGTGGAGAGCCCGCCGCCCAGGAACCACCTCACGCAGCTCTTCCAGGTCTTTCACGGCCTGAACCTGGGTGTTCGCCGCTCGCTGACGATGAACCTCAGCACCGGCGGCCACCCCTTCTTCCTCGGCAGCTTCCACGTGGCCCACCGGCGCGGCGGCAGCCTGGAGCAGGGGGGCGAGCTGTTCCGCAAGCTGCGGCGGCTCCTCTACAACACGCAGATCCTCGCGACCGAGTCGCCGGCCTACCAGGACTTCGTCCTCACCGGCGTGATGAGCGGCGAGGAGGCCTCGCTCGTCAACGCCTTCATCGGCTTCTGCCACACGAACTGCGCCCACAACCAGCCGCACCGTTACACGCTCGAGGACGTCGTCCGGGCGTTCCACTCCCACCCGGGCATGGCGCTGGCGCTCGTCCGGCTGTTCGCCGCCCGCCTCGATCCCGACGTCGCGGACCGCGAGGCGCGCTACGCGGCCGAGCTGCAGGACGTCGAGCGGGAGGTCCAGTCCTACAACACCGGCCACCGGCAGCTCGACGAGTTCCGCCGGTCGATCTTCCAGACCGCGCTCGTCTTCGTGAAGCGCACCTTGAAGACCAACTACTTCGTCGCCGAGAAGCACGCCCTGGCCTTCCGCCTCGACCCGGCCTACCTGGAGGATCTCGGGCCGACCTTCACCGACGACCTGCCGCCGCAGCGCCCCTTCCGCGTGACCTTCTTCTTCGGGCGCAGCGGGCTCGGCTACCACATCGGGTTCGCGGACATCGCCCGGGGCGGCTGGCGGACCATCGTCGCGAAGACGCGCGACGACTACGTCACCGTGGCGAACACCCTGTTCCGCGAGAACTACGTGCTCGCGCACACCCAGCACCTCAAGAACAAGGACATCTACGAGGGCGGGTCGAAGCTGGTGTGCGTCCTCCACGCGCCCGACGTGGAGACGCGGGAGCAGCTCGCGCAGCAGCTGCACAAGCTGCAGTGGGGGCTCGCGAACGCCTTCCTCGACATCTTCGTGACGGAGCGGGGGAGGGCGAGGGACGCGCGCGTGGTGGACCACTACGGCGAGGAGGAGCCCATCGAGCTCGGTCCCGACGAGAACATGCACGACGAGATGATCGAGGCCATCGCCGAGCTCTCGGTCCGCCGCGGGTACGTGCTCGGCAGCGGAATCATGTCGAGCAAGCGGGTGGGCATCAACCACAAGCAATACGGCGTGACGTCCCTGGGCGTCGTCACGTTCGCCGAGATCGCGATGCGCGAGCAGGGCATCGACATCCGCCGCGACGCGTTCAGCGTGAAGCTCACGGGGGGGCCGAACGGCGACGTCGCCGGGAACGGCCTGCGCCTGCTGCTCGAGCGCTGTCCCCGCGTGAGCATCCGCCTCGTCGTCGACGGGACGGCGGCGCTGGTCGATCCCGCGGGCATCGATCGCGACGCGCTGTCGCGCATCGTGCTGCGCGCGGACGCCGACGCCTTCGACGCCGCGTCTCTCTCCCCCGGCGGCTTCGTCCTCTACCGGAACGCCCGGCGGACCGAGGGGCTGCGCGAGCTGTACCGCCGCGTCGAGCGGACCGTCTCCGGGCTTCGCGAGCACTGGGTGACCGTCGACGAGTTCTACAAGGAGCTCGACGAGCTGCTGTTCGCGGTGCCAGCCGATCTCTTCATCCCGGCCGGCGGGCGGCCGGAGACGATCGACGAGGGGAACTGGCGGCGCTTCCTGCGGCCCGATGGGAAGCCGTCGGCCAAGGTCATCGTCGAGGGGGCCAACTCATTCATCACGCCCGAGGCCCGGCTGCGGCTCCAGGAGGCGGGCGCGGTGGTGCTGCGCGACGCCTCGGCGAACAAGTGCGGCGTGATCTCGTCCTCCTACGAGATCATCGGGAACCTCCTCCTGTCTGCGGAGGAATTCATTCAGCACAAGGAGGAGTACGTCCGCGACGTGCTCGAGATCCTGGAGCGGCGGTCCGCGGACGAGGCGCGGCTGATCCTGCGGCGCCACCGCGAGGAGGGCGGGAAGCGCGCCTTCACGGAGATCTCGGACGCGATCAGCATCGAGATCAACGCGAACAAGGCGCGCCTCTTCGCCTTCTTCCAGTCGAGACCCGACCTCGCGGAGAAGCCGGTCTACCGGAAGGTGCTCCTGGCGCACCTGCCCCGCCTCGTCCGCGACACTCCCGCGTGGCGCGATCGGGTTAGCACCTTGTCGCCGAAGTACCGCTCCGCGATCCTCGCCGCCGAGATCGGGGCGGCCATGGTGTACCGCCGGGCGCTCGAGCCGGACTTCGCCTCGGCGCTCGAAGCGTACGTGACCCAGACGTTCCGGTGAGCCGCCTGCGGCAGGGCGCCTCTCCTAGTAGGCGACGAACGGACCCGTGCCGAGGGTGGAGCGCCGGCCCTCGACTCCGAGGTACACGGTGCGTCCCAGGAAGAAGGGGAGCCCCCAGTCGAACCCCGCCTTCGGCAAGGCGCCGCCGCCGACCTGGGCGAAGACGGCGTCGCCGTCATTCGGCTGGACCACGAGCGCGTCGAAGTTCGCGATCTGGAACGACACCTGGGCAGACGCCCCGGGCTCCCCGTGAGAGGGCGTGCTCGTCGCGGAGAGGCTCACCACCGCGGGTGGGCAGAACCACTCCGGGTGATCTGTGCACGCGGGGATGGGGGAGGGCGGGGCGAAGAAGAGCCCGTTCGATCCGGTGTCCACGAACGACCCGGGGAGCGCAGCTCCGCCGGAGACCGTCGTGGTGAAGTCGCCCGAGCCGTCGAGCGCGAGGGTCGCCGCTGGCCCGGGGCGGTTGTTCGCGCGCGTGCCGATCCCGAGGACGACTGCGCCCTCAACCGCCGGTGCGCCGGCGGCATCGACGGCCGGCAGCGCGACGATGATGCCGTTGTTGTCCACGGGGAGGAGCGCCACCGGGTTCTGGACCTGCGAGGTCACGGCCGCCACGGCGCCGGAGGTCGTGGACCCGTTCGACGAGTAGTACGTCCCGTTGCGTGGATCCGCCGCGCAGGCCACACCGCAGTCCTCGACGAACACGCCGACGCCGAGGATGCCGTTCAGCACCGTCGGCTCGGTCTCGGGATCCGGGCACGACGGCGGCACCGCGCCGAACGTCGCATCGATCACCTGGATCGGGACGCGCACCGCGGGCTCCTTCGCGAGGACGACGTCCGCCGTCGCGACCGGGCCCCAGTCCGCGGTCCCGTCGGCGAAGTGGACGCACTCCGCGAGGGAGCCGCCGCCGGACGAGGAGACGTTCGGGAGCGAGACGGTCAGCACCTGCTTGAACACGCGCAACCCGAAGCTCCCCGTGTCGAGGAGCACGTCGTCTATCGTCTGGCAGTCCGCCGTTCCGGGCGCGCAGACGGTGACGCTGACGCACGGCTTGTTCAGGTACGAGCCCTTCGCGCAGTGGACGCCATTCACGGACAGCGATAGGACGTTGTCGCCCTCGGCGACGTGGAACGGCAACGGCGCCGGGCTTCCGTCTCCGCAGCCGAGCGCGCAGGGAAGAGCCGCGACCAGCGCGAGCCTAATCGATCTCATCGAGGGTCACTCCGGGCGGGATGAGCGCGGGAACCCACGCGCGGCCATGCAGCGCGCGCATGTGTCCCCAGGTCTCCACCACGGCGCCGCCGCTCTGGACCCGGCGCGACCGTCGCCTCGTGGGTCCGCTCTGAGCGACCGCCCGGCGATACGGGGCGGCATAGGAGCCGAGGAGCACGGACAGGTCCGGGCGGCTCACGCCTCCCCATGCCACCGCGAAAACGACGCCGGAGGGGCCGACGAACTCGCGGACCGTGTTCGCGGCCGAGTCGAGCCGCTCGATGGTGTACGCGCCGCGCACCGTCGAGGTCCTCCGGGCCGCCGAGAGGGACCGCTCGTCCGCGGAGACGGAGGCGGCGGGCTCGCCGAGCGCAGCGGACGCGCGGGCGGGGGCGGCCAGCCCGGCGAACGACGCGAGCACGATCCCGACGTACGGCGCGCGCGATCTCATCCTCGTCATCACGCGGATCCTCCACGGCACAGAACACCCTCGGCTGATAACCTGGCGACGATCACCGAGCGGGAAAGGTGCGGGGAGGGGCGCTCGGCCGTTCACGCGCCCCATTGCCGCCTACGGCACGGGCTCGAAGGGCGGAGGTGGAGTGGGCGCGGGCGTTGGAGGCGGCGGAGGGCTGCTCGTCGGTGGACCTCCTGGCGGCGCGGCGGGGGGCGGCGGTCCGTTCGGCGGGGGGAGACCCGTCGGCGGGGCCTCCTGGACGACCTCGCCGCGAGGACCACGCAGCCTCGCGTGCAGTATCGCGCCGGAGTAGCCGTCCACGACGACGCGAGCGTGGTCCCGGCCCCCGGCGCCGCCCAGCTCGACGTGCCACCGCGCATGCCGATCGAGGCGAGCAGCGAGCGTGTAGTCCACGACGAGGCCGCGCGAGCGGGCGAGCTGGGTCGCGATGGCGACGGCCTCGGGCGCCGCGATGATCCGCGGCGGAGGCGGCGGAGCGGGACGGGCCGCCACGACGCACGCAGAACCCAGGAGCGCGAGGACCACGAGCGACAGCTTCATCGTTGGACTCTTCATCCGTCGAGCAGATCCCGCGACGAGGACCATGGTTAAACTAGCCCCCCACCCGGTCGTGCGCGTGCGCTCGGTCGGACGGTGCGCGACGGAGGACGCGTCAGCGATGTCCTCCGCCGTGGCCACCCCCACCGCGGCGTCCGCCTCCACCGCGCTGGCCGCCTCCGACGTGGCCGCCCCGGGATCCGACGTGACCGCCCCGCGATCCGACGAAACCGCCGCCATTGCCTCCCCGGAACGGCGTGACCGCGACTCCACGGTTCACGAAGCCGCCACGGTGGAACGCAGGCGCGAGGTGGAAGCGCCCCGGATTGCGCCACCAGCCATGGCCGAACCAGGCGAAGCGCCCAGGTCCGAAGGTCCCGAAGTGAGGCCACGGTCCCCATCCCCATACCCAAGGTGCAACCACCCACGTCCATCCGTAGACCGGGGCGTAGACGAACTCGTACGGCTCGCCGTATCCACTGGGCGGCACATACGTGTACGCGTCTCCATACGGCATCCAGACCCAACCGTACTGGGCGGTGTAGACCCACTGCCCGGCGGGAGCGGCCTGGGGGGCTGGAGCCTGCGCCTGGGCTGGCGGCGGCGGAAGAGTGTCCGGTGGCGGAGGCAGTGGTTGCGTCGGGTCAGCCCCGAGCTCGCCGGCCGGGGCAGCAGGCTCGGGGTAGGCCGTTCCCACTTCCACGCCGTACTCTGCCGGCCAGGCCGGCGCTGGCGAAAGGAGCAGCGTCCCGGACACGATGAGCGTCTCGATGAAGGTTCTCATGGGTTTACCCCAGCCTCCGGTGGAGCAGCCGGCGTGCCAGCCTGGACGACGCCGGGCCCCGACTCTCCACGGTGCCGGCCGGTGTCTCGGCGCGGAGAAACTCCCCGACTCCCTCCTCGCGCTGTGACGTACCGCCACACTGTGGCGGTGCGGTTCGGCCCCGGGCTGGCGGCCCTCAGCCTGACCCGCTGACGCTCGCCGCCCGGTACCGCGACCGACCGAGCTCACGAGGCGAGGTGGCGGTGCGCTCCGTCCTCTTCCTGCGCAGCCCTACTTCTTCCCGGGCTTCGCAGCCGCCTCGAGCAGGGCGTCCACCTTCTTCCCGCGGCGCAGCTCCTCCGCCGCCGCGCGGATCTCGGTCAGGTCGCGCTGCATCTCGCTCCAGCCGTACCAGGTCACGTAGTCCGGGTTGGCGTGGAACGCGCCCTGGAACGCGCGCATCCGGTGCTCGAGGAACATGACGAAGAGCTTCTGCTCGATCGGCGTCGGCGCGTCGTGGAACGTGAGCAGGTCCGGGAAGGGGAACGCGTAGCCGGCAGGTTTCGCGAGCGAGCCGTCCTGGTAGAGCCCGGCCACGACGCGGATGGCCTCGGCCATGAGGTGGTCGAGGTCGCGGATGAGACCGTCGCCCTGCTTGAGCTGCTCCTTCGCGAAGCCGGCCCCATGGCACTTCGTGCAGGTGTCGAGCGTCTTCGTGCGCTCCCTGTCGAACGCCTCCTGCGTGAGCCGCGCGACGTCGGCGGCCTTCACGACATCGAGCCGGCCGGTGGGCTTGCCGGCGGGATCGAGCACGCCCAGCCCCTGGAGGATGGTGACCCGATCGTCCGTCCACTGCTTGTCACCCTCCGGGAACGGCAGTCGTACGGCGAGGAAGCCCCAGGCCGTCCGGACCTCGTGGTTCCCCTCCTGCATGTGGCAGGTCTGGCAGGTGGGCGCCGCGGAGGTCTCCGGGATCGTCTTCGTCCGCTTGAGGTCGTTGCGGACGCCGTGCTTCGACGAGTCGTACATCTCCCACTGAGGGTGGTCGAAGCCCATGTGGCAGGTCTTGCACGCCTCGGGCTGCCTCGCCTCGGCCTTCGAGAAGAGGTGGCGGGTGTGGCACGCGTCGCAGCTCGCGACGCCGTAGCCGCCGGCCGTCCCCTTCAGCTCCTTCGCCTCCGCCTCGCTCTTGAGGCCGAGCTTGTGGCATCCGCCGCAGCCCTTCAGCCCCTCGCGGACGGCGAGCGCCTGGTAGTGGAAGGTCGGCATCGCCTTCACCGCCGCCCACGCGAAGGCGTGCTTCCCGCGCTTGAAGCCCGCGACCTGCGCCTCGTGGCACTGCGCGCAGGTGTCGGGATCGGGAAGCTTCGCCTTCTTCGCGTCGTCCTTCGTGGTGTGGTCGGCGCCGTGGCAGTCCGTGCAGCCGACGCCGAGCGTGGCATGGCGCGAGGCCTTCCAGTCCGCGACGATGTTCGGTGAGGTCCCCTGATGGCAGGCGACGCAGGCGTCGGCCTTGCCGGCCTTGGCCGGCGTCCTCTGCTTGGCGGCGGGCGTGGCCGCGAGAGCCAGTGCGAGCGCGAACGTGAGAGTCATCGGTCGATCTCCTCGAGTGGGTGCGAGACGGGAAGGCTACTTCGCGGGCGCAGCGGCGGGCGGAGCGGGAGGCGGCGGCGGAGCGGGGACGTCCACCACCGCGACGGTCGGCCTGAAGCTCGCGTCGCGCAGCGCGAGCTGGCCCTGACGGGCGAGATCGGCGGCGGTGCCGAGGACGCGGGCGGCCTCCTGCGGCGCGTGGAAGCCGGTCGAGTTCTCGGCCTCGACGAAGTCGACGAGGAACTGGGCGCGGCGCTGCAGGTAGCGGGCGGTGGCGAGGTCGGCGTCGGTCTTGCCGGCCTTCTGTGCCGCCTCGAGGTCGAGGATGAGCGCCACGACGGCGTCCATGGCCACGTTGCGCAGCTGCGTGTGCCGGTCCTGGATCTGCTCGACGCGCGCCTTCATCTCCGAGGCGGGCCACTTGTGGCAGCGGGCGCAGGCGGCCTCGAGCTTCAGCACCGGCGAGTTCACCTGGTGATCGGTGATCTTCTCGCCCTTGTAGGTGATCTCGGGCATGTGGCAGTCGACGCAGGTCACGCCCGATCGCCCGTGGATCCCCTGGTTCCAGGTCTCGAACTCGGGGTGCTGGGCCTTGAGGACCGCCGCGCCGGTCCTGGCGTGCTTCCAGTCGGCGAACTTCACGTCGTCGTAGTAGCCGGCGATCTCGTCGGCCCTGAGTCCCTTGGCCCAGGGGAACACCAGCCTCTTCTCGGGACCCTTGAAGTAGTACTCGACGTGGCACTGTCCGCAGACGAACGCCCGCAGCTCCTTCTGCGTCGCCTGCTTGTTGACGTCGTAGTCCTTCACGCCCTGCGAGGCCTTCCAGGCGCGCATCCCCTCGACGAAGGCCGGGCGCGTGACCCGCAGCGCCATCGTCTCGGGCTCGTGGCAGTCGATGCAGGCGACCGGGTGCTTCACGAGCTTCGTCGCGTCCGCGTAGTCCATGTGGTTGATGGCCTCGAAGCCCCGGGTCGCGTCGCCGTTGCCCGCCTTCTCGTACGCGGTGACCATCGACGCGTGGCAGTTGAGGCAGGTGCCGGGCTGCTTGCGCTCGGTGACCCGCTTCGTGGTCCGCTGGTCGACGAGCATGTAGGCGTGGCCGCGATCCTCGCGGAAGTCGATGGCGAACGCGTAGCCGGCCCACAGCGTCTTGAGGCGCGGGTCGTCGTCGATCTTCGACTGGCTCACCTTCGTGCGTGGATCGCCCGGGTCCTTGGGCGTCCAGGGGAAGGCCTCGGAGCCGCCGTACCTGGTCCGGACCATGTCCACCGTCTTGAGGTAGGTCTCGTACTCGAGCGGATACGACCGGCCCCAGACCGCGGGGTCGTCGGTGTCGCGGGCGATCGTCGCAGGCGCAGCCTTCGCGGCCGCGGGCTTCTTCGACGGGGGCGCGGCGGCGGCGGAGCCGGCGGCGGCGAGCAGGGCGGCGAGTACGATGCCGCTCGCGAGGCGGATGTTCGTGGCTATCGTCATGGAGTCCTCTTGCGTCGGGTCTGGCGCGAGACGCGCCGTCGTGTCCCGGTCCGGGCTGCGGCGCCCGGCACCGGCATGGCGCCGCCCTGGATGTCGGCGAGCGTGGTCTTCTCGAGGAAGTTCAGGTACGCGGTCTTCATCTCGCCCCAGACCGCGTGCGCCGAGCAGGCGCCGTCGTCGCGACAAGGGTGGTCCGGAAGCAGCAAGCACCCCGGGCGAACCCGCTTGCCTTCGAACGGCTCCACGATCTCGATGAGGGCGATCTCGTCGGCGCGCCGCGCGAGGCGGTAGCCGCCCCGCACGCCTCGGCTCGCGGTGAGGACGCCCGCGCGCGCGAGCGTGGCGAGGACCTTGGCGAGGTAATGGCTCGGCACGTGGACCTTGCGCGCGAGATCGCGGCCGAGCGTCGCCTCCTCGCCTTCGTTCGCGGCGAGGTGGGCGAGCGCGCGCAGGGCGTGGGTGGCGGACGCGCCGAAGATCATCGTCGCGACGCGTTCACGCGATTGTGGATAGCGATATCCATAAATGCGGCACAGGATGCCCGGGCGGACGATGGCCTGTCAAGCTGGCTCGCAGGGCCCCTCACCCGCACGGGGCCACCGCTCCTACGCGCGCTGTATCGATCCATCCCTTCGGGCGAACCGAGGGCGGACGCCGACCCACGCGTGGGTGGCCCCATCTCGCCGAGGGGATCGAGCGTGGTGCGCCGTAGCCTCCCGTCCTGAAAGGAAGGTGCCGAATGACGAGATCCCTCGCGAGTCTCTCGATTGCGCTCGCTGCAGCAGGGACCGGGTGCATGGCTGGACACGCCGCGAGCACGCAGGCGCCCACGACGTCGTCACAACCTCGGATGGCACCTGAGGCGACGGGGGGCATGTCGATGCAGGCCTGCCCCATGGCCGTGCCGGGAACGCAGGTCGTCGTTGCGGATACCTTGGACGGTGAGTCGATCACGTTCACGACCTCGCCGGTGCAGGCCGCCGACCTGCGCGCTCGCGTGCGCGCGATGGCGGACACGCACAATCAGCATCATCAGGGAGGCATGGAGACGATGCCCGGCGGCATGCAGCATGGCGGGATGATGATGGGAGGCGGCTCGATGGGCTCCGGCGGTGGAGCGGACGGGATCGGGATGATGCCGCCTCCCTCGCGCGCGAGGGTCGAGGAGGTAGACGGTGGAGCGCGCATCGTCGTGACGCCGAACGCCCCCGCCGCCCTCTACCAGCTCCGATCCGCCGTCCGGATGCACGCGGAGCACATGCGCGAAAGCGGTCGGTGCGACATGGGGCCCGCCCAACACGGGATGTGAAGCACCCGTCAGCGCTCGCTCGTCGCGAGTCGGTGCTTCGAGTGGGAGGGGTTCCGGCCCGCGTGCGGCGATTGTGCAAGTCGAGCGCTGCGCTCGGCGGGCTGCAGCCGCGCCGATGGGCCGGGGGAGGGGGCATGCGTTTCGTCGCCTGGGCCGCGACCGGGTTCTTGCTTCTCGACCCATCCAAGGGCGCGGCCCAGCACGAGGGGCACGGAGGAGGACATGCTCCCGCGCCCGCGGACGAGACCCAAGAACACGTCTCCGAGCACGCACCGATGCAAATGGCGGGGGCGCCGCTCGGGATCGATGCGACGAGGGAAGGCTCCGGCACCTCGTGGCTCCCGGACGAATCGCCCATGTACATGCTCGGGTGGAAGGCGGCAGGCTGGGAGCTCGACGCGATGTGGAACGTGTTCCTCCAGTACCTCGAAGACGGGGACAGGCGCGGCGAGCGCCAGGTCGGGAGCGTCAACTGGGTGATGGGGATGGCTCGCCGGCCGCTCGGCTCGGGGCAGGTGCGGGGTCGCGCGATGCTCAGCCTCGAGCCGCTGACGCTACGACGCTGCGGGTATCCCGACCTCCTCGCGACGGGCGAGCTCTGCCGAGAGGAGCGGCTCCACGACCGTCAGCACCCGCACGATGCCTTCATGGAGCTGTCCGCCGGGTACGCGCTTCCGGTCACCAGCGCGATCGCGCTCGACCTGTACGCGGCGCTCTCGGGTGAGCCGGCGCTCGGTCCGGTCGCGTACCCCCACCGGATCTCGGCAATGCCGAGCCCGATCGCGCCGATGACGCATCACTGGCTCGACTCGACGCACATCAGCTTCGGCGTCGTGACGGCGGGCGTGTACGGCCGACGCTGGAAGGTGGAGGGGTCCGCGTTCAACGGGCGAGAGCCCGACGAGCACCGCTATGACATCGACCTCGCGCCGCTCGACTCGTTTTCTGGTCGCATCTGGTATCTGCCCGACCCGCGGTGGTCCTTGCAGGTGTCCGCTGGATTCCTGCGCGAGGCGGAGGCGGGCCTCGCAGGCGAGCCGCGGAGCGACGTGACCCGCACCACCGCGTCCGCGACGCATCACACGGCGATCGGCGAGCGTGGGACCTGGGCGACCACGGCCGCGTGGGGACGCAACGACGAGCATGGAGACGGGACGAATGCCTTCCTCGCCGAGACGGTCGTCGACCGGGACGAGCGCAACGTCCTGTTCGCGCGCGTCGAGGCCGCGCAGAAGACGGCCGAGGCCCTCGTGATCCCCGCTGGCGGGGCGGAGAAGAAGTGGGTTGCGAAGGGAGCGCTGGCATATGTCCGGCAGATCCCGATCGGGCTCGGTTCGATGCGTCAGTTGCTGCTCGGCCTCGGGGCCGGGATCTCCGTCAACGCCGTTCCGCCCGCGTTCGAGGGCGCGTACGGCAGTCGCTGGCCGCTTGGGTTCTCGGTGTTCCTGAGCGCGAAGCCAGGTCGAATGGAGATGGGCGCCGGGATGATGAACGCAGGATGAGCGCCCGAGCGCGTTCGCGATGCGATGCAGCTGGATACAGCGTTCGCTGCGGCGCTATCGCGGTGCGACGACGATCGCCGCCTGCGTGTCCTCGTTCGCGCAAACGAGGTCGATCGTTTCCGGGCGATCGAGCTTCAGTGTGACCGGAACGGTCTCACCGACCGGAAGCTGCACGAGAACCTTTCTCGCAGGGATCGCAAGGCCGCTCTTGCAGTGGGCATCGTCGCTTCGCCGAACCGTGAGGACGATCTGCTCTCCCTGGTCGGCATGGATCTCCCTCGGCGAGAAGCCGTACGAAACGACGAGCACCTCAACCTGCCGTGGGGTGCCGAGCGCCAGGATCCCGCGCGGCTCCGCGGGAGGCGGTGGGCGCTCGTGGTTCTCGTGCCGCGGCGGCATCCCGCCGCCACCTCCGTGAGATTGCTGTGCTCGGGCAAGCGCGGGAGCCGTGAGGGCGACTGCGATGGCGAGCAGGCTCGGGGCGGGTTTCATGGACGGGTGTCTCCTGCGAGGGGGCCAGGACACGCACGGTAGGCCACGACCACCGATCCGTACAAGCGCGCCTCCCGAACGCGAACCTGCCGAGGGCAACGTCGCGGGGACGCGGCCCCGCCTCACTGCGATGCCTGCGAGCGCGTCCTGGCAACGACGAGGTTGATGGCGGTGGCGATGAGGACCATCGCCCCGCCGGCGACCGAGGGGCCGCGCAGGAGCTGGCCCACGAGTACCAGGGCCAGCCCCGCGTGGACGGGGTCGAGTGCTTGCCCGTGCGGGAGGAGCTCCGGCGAGTCGTGCGCCGCCGCAGCGCGACGACGCGCGCGGGAAGACGATCCGGCCACGACGAGGCCGACCACGAGCAGCGCCGCGCCGACGATGCGGAGCGCGATCCCCGGCGCGATGAGGCCGCCGGGGAGGCCTCCGCGCGTCCCGAGAAACTGAGCCGCGAGCGCCGCGGCGTACGCGAAGACGGCCAGCCACTCGCGGGACCGGGCGGGATGCGCCAGGCGGAATCCGATGACGAGAAGCAGCGCGGAGATCGCCAGGGAAACGCTGGCTTCCGGAGATGTCAACTCCACGTGCGTCTCCCGTCTGCCCGAACGACGGCCCTGCACCGCGGCCGGGGCGGCGCCCCTGCCCGGACGCGCAACGCTAAACGACCGGTCGCGATTCGGAAACACCGGAAAGATTCCGTTCGCCCTGAGCGTAGGGGCGCGGAGCGCCCCGAAGTCGAAGGGCGCCATGCGTCCCAAGGCGCGTGCTTCGACTTCGCGCCCGCTACGCGGGCGGGAAGTAGACGGCCGGGTAGACGAGCAGCTCCATCATGAAGGAAGTCACGAGGCCGCCGATCATCGGTGCCGCGATCCGCTTCATGAGGTCGGCGCCGGTCCCGATGGACCACATGATCGGCAGGAGGCCCAGCATCGCGGCGAACACCGTCATCGCCTTCGGCCGCACGCGCTTCACCGCGCCGTGGACGATCGCCTCGACGAGGTCGCGCCGCGTCCGGAGCATCCCCTTCGCCTTGTACTCGTCGTGCGAGAGATCGAGGAAGAGGAGCATGAACACGCCGGTCTCGGCGTCGAGCCCCATGAGCGCGATCATCCCGACCCAGACCGCGATCGAGATGTTGTAGCCGAGCGCCCAGAGGAGCCACACC